>VOFF01000249.1_pt1 | contig 56000 bp, 41 predicted proteins | sample 5384061 | NCBI WGS metagenome assembly VOFF01 (sample SAMN12384725, study PRJNA508395) | human gut metagenome | isolation source: healthy gut E | host: Homo sapiens | reverse complement strand
TATCACGTTACGGGGACGATTCAAAGCATCTTCCGGATTCACTTCGGGCACTACCAAAGGCACGTCGGCATCCATACGGTAAGCGCTGGAGTTGTCAATCAGTACGGCACCATGTTTGGTAATGGTTTCACAAAACTCTTTTGTGGTACCTGCGCCGGCTGATGTGAAAGCGATATCTACACCTTTAAAGTCATCGTTGTGCTGAAGGAGTTTCACTTCAATCTGTTTACCGCGGAATGTGTATTTTCGTCCTGCACTGCGTGAAGAACCGAATAACACTAACTCATCCAACGGGAAGTTCCTTTCATCGAGCACACGCAGGAACTCTTGTCCTACAGCTCCGCTCGCACCAACAATTGCTACTTTCATTTTGTTTTTTGTTTTATAAGATAAAATTTAGTAATACTTTAGAACTATCTCTCAGCATGTAAGTACGTTCTGCGTGCAAAATTAGAACATTTTAGAATATAAATCAGTAAAAAAGAAAGTTTTTTCGTAATTTTGTCGATATTATGGTATAAAACTTAAAAAAAGATGGAACTATTCGACCTTAACATACATTTTCCGGTCACAGATCCTACCTGGATATTCTTCCTGGTACTCATTATCATTCTGTTTGCCCCTATGATTTTGGGGCGTTTACGCATTCCGCATATTATTGGTATGATACTTGCCGGGGTAGTGGTAGGCAAGTATGGCTTTAACATTCTGGAGCGTGACAGCAGTTTTGAATTGTTTGGAAAGGTAGGACTTTACTACATTATGTTTTTGGCCGGTCTTGAGATGGATATGGACGATTTCAAGAAAAACAGGACAAAAGGATTGGTCTTTGGTATGTTTACTTTCCTCATCCCGATGGGGCTGGGCATATGGAGTAGCATGAGTATGCTGAACTATGGATTCCTGACTTCTGTGCTGCTGGCCAGTATGTATGCCAGTCACACCTTGATTGCTTATCCTATTATCAGCCGGTATGGCTTGTCGCGGCAACGGACGGTCAGTATCACTATTGGTGGTACGGCGGTGACTGTGGTGCTGGCTTTGATGGTGCTGGCTGTTATTGGTGGTATGTATAAAGGTGAGGACGTAGGCGGACTGTTTTGGGTGCTGTTGGTTGCCAAGGTGGTTTTGCTGTTCGGACTTATCATATTTTTAATGCCTCGCATCAGCCGGTGGTTTTTCCGTACATATGAGGATGCGGTGATGCAATTTATATTTGTGCTGGCTATGGTGTTCCTGGGCGGAGGCTTGATGGAACTGGTGGGGATGGAAGGTATTTTGGGAGCTTTCCTTGCCGGGCTGGTATTGAATCGTTTTGTTCCTCATGTTTCTCCTTTGATGAACCGGCTGGAGTTTGTGGGTAATGCGCTGTTTATTCCCTATTTCTTGATTGGGGTGGGAATGATTATTGATGTACGTTGCCTTTTTACGGAAGGTGAAGCGCTGAAAGTGGCGGTTGTAATGACCGTAGTGGCGACATTCAGTAAGTGGCTGGCTGCATGGATAACCCAGAAGATATATGGCATGAAAAAAGTGGAGGGCAGCCTGATATTCGGATTAAGCAATGCACAGGCTGCTGCGACTTTGGCCGCTGTGTTGATAGGTCACGGTATTATTATGGAAAATGGAGAGCGGTTGTTGAATGATGATGTTTTGAATGGTACGGTGGTCATGATTTTGTTCACTTGTATTATAAGTTCTGTTGTGACAGAGCGTGCCGCACGCAAAATGGTGACCCAGGAAAATCTGATGGAGGGCAGCGAAGGTAAGGAACAGGAACGCATCTTGATTCCGGTAGCTAATCCTGAAACCATAGAAGGGTTGGTAGGCATGGCTTTGATGATGAGGCATCCTAAACAAAAAGAGTCATTGGTGGCACTGAGTGTGATCAATGATAATAATACTTCAGAAACCAAGGAACTCATAGGCAAGCGTAACTTGGAGCGTACGGCGATGATTGCTGCTGCTGCCGATGCGTCTGTAAAGACTGTGTTGCGTTATGATTTGAATATTGCGCAAGGTATTATTCATACGCAGAAAGAATATGCGGTAACGGATATTGTAATAGGTTTGCATCGTAAGACGAATTTGATGGATTCTTTCTTTGGTACAATGACGGAAAACTTGTTGAAGGGCACGAACCGCCAGATTATGATCGCTAAATTATTGATGCCTGTCAATACGTTGCGCCGGATTGTGGTGGCGGTTCCCGATAAGGCGGAATATGAAAAAGGTTTCTTGAAATGGATGACACAGCTCTGCCGTATGGGTAAACAATTGGGATGCCGCGTGCATTTCTTTGCTACGGAAGATACATTGAAGCATTTGCGTGCCCTGACAGAAAAACAGGAGGCGAATACTTTTACGGAGTTTTCTTTATTGGAAGAGTGGGATGATCTGCTTTTATTGACCGGCCAGGTGAATTATGACCATCTGTTTGTGGTTGTGTCTTCGCGTAAAGGTTCCATCTCTTATCAGACTTCTTTTGAACGTCTGCCGTCACAAATCAGCAAGTACTTTGCCAATAACAGTTTGTTGATTGTGTATCCGGATCAGTTAGGGGACGATCCGCAAGAGATTGTTTCGTTTTCTGACCCTCGCGGGCAATCGGAAACACGAGTATATGATAATGTAGGAAAATGGTTCTACAAATGGTTTAAGAAAGGTGATGAACGAAATTAATATAGAGTGGCAGCAACGTACGGAGTTGTTGCTGGGAAAAGATAAGATGAAACGCCTGCGTCACGCTCATGTGTTGGTGGTAGGTTTAGGTGGAGTTGGGGCGTATGCTGCCGAGATGATTTGTCGTGCAGGAGTAGGCCGTATGACAATAGTGGATGCAGACATTGTGCAGCCCAGTAATATTAATCGTCAGCTTCCGGCCCTTCACTCTGCTGTGGGACGTCCCAAAGCGGAAATTTTGGCGGAACGTTTCCGTGATATTAATCCCGATTTGGAATTGACTGTATTGGTGGAGTATCTGAAAGATGAGCGTATTCCGGAATTGCTGGATAGTGCAAAATTTGATTTTGTGGTGGATGCCATTGATACGGTAGCTCCTAAATGTTACCTTATATATAATGTGCTTCAACGCCGTCTGCCCATTGTGAGTAGTATGGGGGCCGGTGCTAAATGGGATATTACTCAGGTTCGTTTTGCCGATTTATGGGATACTTACCATTGCGGATTAAGCAAAGCCGTGCGGAAGCGTTTGCAGAAAATGGGAATGAAGCGAAAACTTCCGGTTGTATTTAGTACAGAGCAGGCCGATCAGGATGCGGTGATATTGGTAGATGATGAGAAAAATAAGAAATCTACTGCCGGAACCGTGAGTTATATGCCGGCAGTCTTTGGCTGTTATCTGGCGGAGTATGTGATAAGAAGAATTTGATTATGATAGAATTACAGGGAATAACGAAGAGTTTCGGGACATTGCAGGTACTGAAAGGTATTGACTTGATGATAGAAAAAGGAGAAGTGGTAAGTATTGTGGGTCCCAGCGGTGCGGGGAAAACTACATTATTGCAGATTATGGGAACGCTGGATAAGGCGGATACGGGTACTATTTTACTGAATGGTACAGAAGTGAGTTGTTTGAAGGAAAAAGAGTTGTCGGCTTTTCGTAACCGGCAGATTGGCTTTGTGTTCCAGTTCCACCAGTTACTTCCTGAGTTTACAGCTTTAGAGAATGTGATGATGCCTGCGTTGATAGCAGGTACATCTTCTTCCGAAGCTATGCGGAAAGCCAAAGAAACGCTAGCTTTTTTGGGCTTGTCCGAACGTGCTTCGCACAAACCGGCTGAATTATCGGGAGGGGGAGAAGCAACGGGTGGCGGTAGCGCGTGCATTAATAAACAACCCGGCGGTTATCCTTGCGGATGAGCCGTCGGGCAGTCTGGATACTCGCAATAAAGAGGAACTTCATCAGTTGTTCTTTGATTTACGTGATAAGTTAGGTCAAACTTTGTTATTGTTACTCATGATGAAAATCTGGCTCGTTTGACAGACCGTACTATTCACATGGTAGATGGCAGGATCTCTTTGAAAATTTAATAGAGCAAAGATCAGTTTAATGATATGTGAATACTGTCATGCTGTTCTTTCCATTTGTCTATCTGGAATTCTCCGGTATCTCCCTCTTCCAGTAGTACACCGTCCATACTCAGGTTGACTGTTGTTCTTGTCCCGGCATTAAGTTGTGTAGTTAGTTTTTGTTGGTAATGCTTTATTGTTCCGTTACTTAACTGTACAAAGATTTGAAACATAGGATTAGGCTGAGAGGGGAACACCGATACAAAATTATTGTTGAATTCTGTACGGTTAGTGCTGGGTTTCAACCCGAAGCTGATTGTTTTGAAAGTGCCTTCGGGCCGGGCTGAAAAATAATTCAGGTTGCTATGGATATTACTGATGTATATCCACATTGAATCAATGGCATCACTGAAAGCATCACCGTTTGTTTCAGACACTATGACGCTTAAGGCTGCTGAAGCATGTTTAAGATGTGCTTGCAGGTCATCTTTCCCTATATTTATATTTTGTGTTCCGTATACAAGGCTATGTATCGGGTAGTATACCGTATCTCCCGGTATTTTCCTTAGTCCTAAACTGGTTGTATTCAGTTTTTTGCCTATAATTAGCGTGGGATCTGCCAGATAGGCATCACCTGCTGTACCAAAGTAATCGGGATATCCCCAATATATCACATTGTATGTACCTACAGGAAGCCTTAAAGGATATTTTTGGGATTTTCCTATTCCATTCGTGATTAAGTAATATGCTGGAAAAGGAACTTGTTTTCCCTTGGCTGTATAATTGCCTATATAAAAACTTCCATTCGTTTCACAAGGTAGTACTTCTAATGGACCATTGTAAGGATCTGTGCTACTTTGGCTCAGAGTGGCATATAGTGCCGGAGATACCAGATCTTCTGGTTGGGGAGGTGACAATGTCACAATCCTCGTTTTTACCGCACGAAGCTAGCAGTGCCAGTAAAGGTAAAAATAAAAACTTTCTCATGTACATCTTTAGTTTAGGTTTGAATACTCCCTATAACAAGATATGGATGAGAAAGTTTGAATGGTATAGGAGAAAGTTATGCTTATACTTTCTCGGGAAAACTGGCTTTCAGGATCTCAAATGCCCGGGCATAATCTTTTTCGAAGACTAGAACCTTTATTTCCATTCCCGGAATATAAGCCAAAACTTGGGCTGTATATTCTCCCTGCAACATGGATTCTATACCTTCATTTTTTAGAAGATCCTGTAACATGTGTGCGCGGACATCACTTTTGAAAGAAGTAAGAATAACTGTTTTCATACTCGTTCCTTCTGTATCAGTTGTTTCTTTTTTCGATTTACAGTTTTGCAGAATCCGGCGTGCCACTTCTCCCGTTACATCACCGTCCTCTCCGTATGCTGCGCCTCTCTCATTGAACCGGCGTACTATTTCTTCAATGGTATCATCGCCTATTCCTGCTTCATCCAAGCGAGTCTTAAGTCCTAAATTTCTAAAGAATTCTTCAGTTTTTTCTATGGTTAGCGATACCCGTACACTGGGAACTCCTGAAGTAACCCCCCATATACGTTCGCCATATTGTAGTATTTTGTCACGTTTTTTATCGGCGAGTGTCCGTAGAGTTCCGGGAAATACGATTGCCAGGGTTTGGCCGTGTGTCATGCCATGTAGTGCGGTCAGCTCATGCCCTATCATGTGGGTGGCCCAGTCTTCGGATACTCCCATAGCAATAAAACCGTTCAAAGCCATGGTGGCGGACATCATAAATTCACTCATCAAGTGATAGTCCTGTTTGTTTTCTTTGATTTGCGGAGCGATTTGTACCAATGTACGAAGGATGCTTTCGCTCCAGCGGTCCATTAGATAAGATTCGTTTGTTTTGGTCATGTATTGTTCCATGACGTGTACAAAAGTGTCTGCCAGTCCGCAAGCTATCTGATAGTCGGGCAGTGAGAAAGTTACTGTCGGATCTAGGATAGAAAATACAGGATGGGAGGAGAAAAATGGATATTTTTCATGAGTTTCACGGCATGAAATTACAGCTCCGTTATTCATTTCTGAACCTGTGGCGGGAATGGTTAGCACAGTTCCTAAAGGAATCGTGTTTTGTGCACTGCCTTTTTTAACCAGTTCCCAGGCATCTCCGTCGTAGGGAATACCAGCGGAAATCAACTTGGTGCCGTCTATAACTGAGCCGCCACCTACTGCCAGCAGGAAGTCAATGTTTTTTTCTTTGCCTGATTCTATCGCCTTTTTCAAGGTAGATATATCGGGATTTGATTCTATTCCCCAAAACTCCGTGTAATCACGTCCTTCAAGGGCTTGGATTACTTGTTCATAGACTCCATTGGTTTTTACACTGCCACCTCCGAAAGTGATCATGATTCTCTTGTCGGCCGGTATCTGTTGGGACAATTGGGCAATCATGCCTTTGCCAAAGATGAGGCGTGTAGGATTGTGAAAGATAAAATTATCCATAACTAATTGGGGTTTTCTTGGTTAATACTGAGTAAAGATAATGCTTTTTTCCTATCTTTGAGAAAAAATTTAGCTAATGAACGTAAAACTGGGAAAATACAACCAGCTGGAGGTTGTAAAAGAAGTAGATTTTGGTGTTTATTTAGATGGAGGCGATGACGGAGAGATTTTATTGCCTACGCGTTATGTACCCGAAGGCTGTAAGCCTGGCGATGTGCTGAATGTCTTTCTTTATCTTGACAATGAGGAAAGGCTGATAGCTACCACTTTGCAGCCGTTGGTGCAGGTGGACGAGTTTGCCTGTTTGGAAGTGGCATGGATTAATGAGTTTGGTGCGTTTTTGAATTGGGGATTGATGAAAGACCTTTTTGTACCTTTCCGTGAACAAAAGATGAAAATGCAGAAAGGGAGAAAGTATATAATACACGCACATATAGACGAAGATAGTTACCGCATTATGGCATCTGCTAAAGTGGAGCATTATCTTTCTAAAGAACATCCCGACTATCGGCTGGGACAGGAAGTGGATATCCTGATATGGCAGAAAACAGATTTGGGATTTAAGGCTATTGTGGAAAATAAGTTCAGTGGTTTGCTTTACGATAATGAGATTTTCCAACCTTTAGAAACCGGTATGAGGCTGAAGGCTTATGTAAAGCAGGTGCGTGAGGATGGTAAGATCGATTTGGTTCTGCAAAAGTTGGGCGCAAAGAAGGTGGATGATTTTTCGGAAGTGTTATTACAATATATTAAAGATCATGAAGGCTTCACTCCATTGAATGATAAAAGTGCTGCTGAGGATATCTATGATGCTTTTGGTGTCAGTAAGAAAACTTTCAAGAAAGCGGTGGGGGATTTATATAAAAAACGCCTGGTTGTTTTGGAAGCTGAGGGGATACGCCTCACTTAGTGGAGCTTTTCCCTACCGGATATAGGAAAAGCCCTATGAACTTATGGGGAAAATCAATTGTGGGGGAAAGCGATTTCCCCTATTTTTGTGCCATAGAACTAACAAACTAAAAACGGAACAGCTATGAAAAGATGGACTACATTACTGATAGTGATTTGTATGCTAGGTATAACTATTCCCGCAATGGGGGCCATGAGTATCAGCAAAATGAGACAGAACACTCGTTTCCTTACCGACCGTATGGCATATGAACTGAAACTCACTCCGCGGCAATACAATGATGTATATGAGGTGAATTATGATTTTATCAATAATGTCCGTTATCTGATGGATGATGTGGTAAGAGGCTATGATTATGCGTTGGAACGTTACTATGATTTTCTGGATGTGCGTAATGATGATCTTCGTTGGATACTTTCCAGTGCGCAATATCGTCGTTTTATGAGGACTGAGCATTTCTACCGTCCCATTTATGCGCATGAGAACAAATGGCATTTCCGTATTTATCTGGTATATAATAATGTGAATTTTTTCTACTATGGCAAACCGCATCACTATGCTAGTTATTGCGGAGGGCATTATCGTACTCATTTCAATAATGTCAGTTATTATAAGACCCATTATCGTGACCATTACCGCCATGATGTGTACGATGGCCATTATCGTATCCGCCATGACAGAATGACGTATGATATGCACCGTCGTCGTGATTTCAATATAGCTGTTCGTCCTCCACAAAAGGAGCATCATCGCCCGGCCACTCCTCCTCAGACTCGTCCAAACAGACCTCAAATCCATCCTGACAGGCCGTCGGGTGATCATCGTCGTCCGTCTGTTCCACAGGTAAGGCCGGACAGACCGAAGAAGGATCAGAATAACAAGCATGATGGGCGCCCTTCACGACGTGGACAGAACTCACAGGTTGATAAAGACCGTCATGAAAATAGGCGTATTACTCCATCCGGCAGGGATGTGAGAAGAGGAAATGGTAAGAAAGAGAAAGATTCGGACCGTTCAGGAGGAAGCAATAAAAGTAATTCTAAGGAAAGAACAGCAGTGCGTATGCGTACGGTATAGTATGATTTGAAAAACAACGAAAACCGACGTAAATAAGAGTCCGAAACACAATGAATTGTCCGGAATTGTAAAGGTCGTTTTTATGATGACTCACCACAGGTCAACGCAGAATCTGATTATGAATAGACTGTGAAAATCTGTGGTGAATCTTAATAATTTATTCCAAAGTAAGAGGAACTCCTTTGTAGAAATCCAGAATCTTGGTACGGAACAGATAGTCATATTTTGCTTGAAGCATATCCGAAACGGCTTTCATCCAATTGGTACGTGCCTCATTGTATTCAGTAGCGTTGGCTTTACCATTGGCATATTTTTCGCTCATCAGACGGAAGGAAGCTTCAGAAGCATCCGTAGCTGTATTACTGCTTTTGTATTTGCTTTCGGCAGCTACTGCATTATAGTATGCTTGCTGTATTTCTTTGAAAAGAGCCTTTTTGCTTTCTTCCAACTTCCATGATAAAGCAGTGCGCTGGATGCGTGCGTTCTTTACTTTATTTCGTGTGTCAAAACGGTTGAACAACGGAATGCTGAGTGAGAATTGCAGGTATTTATTAAAATTTTGATGCCACTGACTGCTGAATGAAGCATTTTCTACTCCTGAGATATTATAGTAGTTTGTTCCTATACCTGCACTGAAGTTTAATTGCGGATACCAGGAACTTTGGGCAATACGGATATTTTTGGCCGCACCTTCCAGACGAAATTGGGCTGCTTTAATACTTGGTTTGTTCAGAACAGCTTGTGCATAGATATCTTCGGGAAGTGAAAGCAGAGTAAAATCATCCTCTACACGGGGAGATACTACTCCAAATCCGTCAGGAGTAGGAAGTTCCAACAGCTGGCTCAGTTCTAACAAGGCTAACTGATAGTTATTGTCAGCCTGTACTGCTGACATTTCGTCTTGTGCGACGCGTGCGCGGGCTTCATAGACTTCGGCTTCAGATGCTTTCCCGTTTTTTGAAATAGGCTTCTTTCAATTCCAGCTGTTCCCGGCTTAACTCTACTTGGTTGTGAGCTACTTTTGCCAATTCTTCATTAAAAAGAATTTGTAGATAGGCAGAGGTGACAGAAATGCTGATATCTTCTTTGGCCTTGTTCAAGTCTTCTGTAGCTGCTTTCAGGTTCAGTTTGCTGAGAGCGATGTTGTTCGGTATCCGCAATCCTGTAAATAAAGGAATACTGGTACTGAGTGAGAAGTTGGTGTTTTTGGTATTACGGTCGCCGTACGTATTGTCTGCCTGCAAGGCACGGCCGAAGTTAAATGACTGGCCCACATTACCGTTCAGATTAGGCAGCCGGCTGTATTTAGCAGTATTCAAATCCACTGCATTCTGATCTCTTGCAGCTTCCTGTTGCTTGATACTCAGGTTGTGTTCTATAGCATAATCAATGCATTTACGTAAATCCCATTTTTCTTGGGAAACGGCCGGTAATGCAGTCAGGGTGGCCAAGGCTATAATGATTTGTTTCTTCATAATGATATTCTGTTATTTCTTTTCTGCTCCGCGTACTTTTTCATTGACATTCAGACCGTTCTTTATTTCAATCTGGATACCGTCACTCATACCTGTAATAACGGCACGACGGCTGAATTTCTGTGAAGGTACACTATCTGTCAATACGTATATAAAAGTAGAGTCGTTTTTAAACTCAACAGTACTTTCGGGTACTGCCAGTACCTTGCTGGCACGTGCCAGAACGATTTCCGCATTTGCGCTATATCCGGAACGGATGGTAATACTGTCGGGGACTGTGATGGCTGCTTTGATCTCAAATTGGTTGGCACCATTTTCTTCTACACCTTTAGGAGAGATATATTCTAGTTGTGCATCAAATTCCATGTTTTGTAAGGCTCCTAAAGTTATTTTTACCGGCATGCCTTCGTGTATGCGTCCTACTTCCGTTTCATCAATATTGCCTCGGAAAATCAGATCATTCATGTTGGCTACGGTGGCGATAGTGGTTCCGTCATTGAATGTGTTGCTCATTATGACGGAGTTACCGGCTTTTACGGGCACATCCAAAATCAATCCGTCAATAGTAGATCGGATAAGGGTACTACTGAATGAAGCCTTGTTTTTAGTGATACCTTCTTTGACTATTTCCAGGTTATCTTTGGCTGTTTGTAATTCTTCACGTGCCTGTTTTACGGCTACTTCACTCTTTTCATATTCTTCACTGCTGATAAGTTTGCTTTCGAACAGTTTTTTCATACGGGCAAAGTCCGTTTCGGCTTGTTTGGCATTGATTTCTGCCAGACGGACACGGCTTTCTGCCGAGTTTAGTTGTCCCAGTTCGGGGATCACCTTTACTTTGGCAATCACTTCTCCTTTCTTTATTTTTTGTCCGGCTTCCTTATATACCTCGTCAATGATACCTGAAATCTGCGGCTTAATCAGAATCTCGTCACGCGGTTCTATTTTTCCGGTAGCTACAGTGGTCTTTTTCAGATCGGTGATTTCTGCGTTTAATATAGTATACACGCTGGCTTTGGGTTGTGATTTTTGATAGAGAAATACAAATGTTCCGATGAATATCAGTGCAACGATGACTAATAGTGCAATTTTTACATACTTTTTCATATCTGTTTGTTTTATTATTTTTTTATTCTTGTTTGTTCTTGCATGGAAACTTTATCCGTTACGTCGGACGGCTTTATTCGTCTCTTATAGCCTCAATGGGTTTGATGGCCATAGCGCGATAAGCCGGTGCCAATCCGGCCAGCATACCTAGGACCATCAATAAGATGCAGGCCCCGACGGCCATCCAGAAGCTGATTTGGAAATGAGCCTCTGTACCCGAAGCTGCCGTTCCTATTTCCAACCCTTGTAAGATCAAGACTCCGAAACTAATTCCCATCAACCCTGCAAAAGTTGTCAATACCATGCTTTCAGAAAGAATTTGGTTTAGAATATCTTTAGGGCGTGCGCCAATGGCTCGGCGGATGCCGATTTCGGTTGTACGTTCTTTCACGGTAACCATCATAATATTGCTTACTCCGATAGCTCCTGCCAGCAATGTTCCCAAACCTACCATCCATGCCAAAATTTTGATTCCTGTGAACAGATTGTCAATCATGCTGAACATTGCTTCTGCATTGACCATGATCACCGCTTGTTTGTCGTCCGGGTGGATATAGTGCGCTTTCTTGATTACTTGTTCTATTTTGTCAGCTATACTGGTAACGGTCACACCCGGTTTTACGGTAATACAGACTAAATCAATGCGCTTTCCAAAATTGTATGCTTTTTGCATGGTAGTAAATGGAAGAGTTACACTATCCTCTGTTCCTGCATTGATATTCATGTTACTGGTTGATAAGCTAACACCTACAATCTGATAGTAAATACCATCCACACGCAAATATTGTCCGCATGGGTTTCCTCCTTGGGGAAACAGTTCGTCGTATACTCGTTTTCCTATGGTGCATACTTTCCGGCTTTCCAGTATGTCTACGTCATTGATAAAGCGCCCCATTGTAATATTTTGAGCTTCTATCTTTTCATAATCAGGTTGTAACCCTCTGACGGCACAGGAGCTTTTCTTGTCTCCGAAAATAGCAGTAGAGCCCCATCGGCTGATATTGGGAGTGATAACTTCTACTTCCGGTACGGCTTGGCGGATACGTTCCACATCGTTAAATTCCATATCCCAATAACGTCCTTTTCTAAATCCTTTATAGGCTTCACTGGTTTTATTACTTCCGAAAAAAACGGAATTGGTGGCGAATCCTTTAAAGTTGGCCGACATCATATCTTGTAGTCCCTGACCACCCCCCATAAGGGCAACCAGCATGAATATGCCCCAAAAAACACCAAAAGCGGTCAATAGGCTACGTGTCTTGTTTCTGGTAATGGTGATGAATATTTCTTCCCACCTGTCTAAATCTATTCTCATAATTTTAATCTGCTCTAAGTGCTTCGATTGGTCGGATCATGACGGCCTTGCGGGCAGGAAAGAAACCTGCCAGTGTACCGGCTATCACCAATGTCATGGTTGCTTGTATGGCTATACTGATATCTACTGTGGGATTGAGGAAAACTGTTTCGGTGAAAACGCCTGCGTCTACAGTTTGGTTTCCTGCCACTGTGTTCATGTATTCCGTGGCAGCAATGCCTGCCACCATTCCTATATACCCGAAAAAGGTGGTAATTGTTACGCTTTCGGCTATGATTAGCCATAAGATAGATATAGGTTTGGCACCCAACGCTTTGCGGATACCAAATTCACGAGTCCGTTCTTTTACTGTGATCAGCATGATATTACTTACACCTACGATGCCACTCAGCAAAGTGAATATGCCTATTACCCAAATGGCTATAGTCAGAATGCGCATACCTTTTTCTTGTTGCAGGAATTGGGTGAAACGGTTCCACATCCAGATAGCGCCTTTGTCATCAGCTGTAAACCGGTGGTGTACGCCGATAGCTTTGCGGTACTCCTTTTCAAAGATTTCATTTTTTTCTTCTGTATCGAGTCCTTGTGTCATAAATATCAAATTGTTCAGCTTGTCACCTTTATTATATATGAGTTGTAAGGTGGTGAATGGGATGAAGGCGTTAGGTTGGAAACTTCCCTTGTCGGTAAAAAGGCCTACCACTTGATATACTACTCCATTGGCGTTGACAAATTTTCCGATAGCTTTGTCTGCGTCTTTTTTAAAGAGCATTTCTGCGGTTTTTGTATGAAGAATGATTACTTTTCGCCGTTGACGGATATCGATGTCATTGATAAATCGCCCCCCTGCAGGTTTTACTCTTTCTACATCCTTATGATTAGGGTATACTCCTTCCAATGTGGTGGATACATAGTCTTGTCCATATGTTAAAGTCACATTACTCTGACGTACGGTAGCTCCTACACTGATGACATTTTGGGGAAAATCGGTTTCGGTTATCCGATAGTCTTTATTATCCAGTTCAATGCGGCGTCCTTCTTTTAATCCGTCGTATGCTTTGGAAGTCCAGCCGGGAAATACTTTGATGGAATTTATAGCCATATCTGCAGATGAGCTTTCGAAAGCATGGATTAGTCCGTTGCCTGCCCCTAGCAGTACGATCAGCATGAAGATACCCCAAGCTACGGCAAAGCCGGTGAGGAACGTGCGTAATTTATTGCGCTTTATTGTTCCGAATATTTCTTGAATAAGATCAATCATGTGTGTCAGTTATTTCATGAATCCGTTCTTGCCGAAAGGAGAGGCATTATGGTCTATGTTTTCTTCAATCCGTTCAATCAGTCCGTCCTTGATATGGATGATTTTGTCCGTTTGGTTCGCTACTCCACTTTCATGAGTGACGACAACAATTGTCAGCCCCTCGTTTTTATGCAGTTCTTTCAGAATATTCATCACTTCCACGGAGGTTTTGCTGTCCAGGGCTCCGGTAGGTTCATCGGCGAGGATGATTTGCGGTTTGGATATCAAGGCACGTGCTATGGCTACACGTTGTTTTTGTCCGCCGGACAATTCATTGGGCATATGATGCGCCCATTCTTTAAGACCTAGTTTGTCAAGGTATTCTAATGCCATTTGATTCCTTTTTTTTCGGCTCACTCCCTGATAGAAGAGGGGAAGAGCTACATTTTCTACCGCATTTTTAAAAGAAATCAGGTTGAAAGACTGAAAGATGAATCCTATCATCCGGTTTCTGTATTCGGCAGAGCGGGTTTCACTCAGATTCTTGATTAATACATCGTTCAAATAATATTCTCCCGAATCGTAATTGTCCAAGATGCCTAAAATATTCAATAAAGTGGACTTTCCGGAACCTGAAGCCCCCATAATGGAAACAAACTCACCTCGTTCTATGTCGAGGTTGATACCTTTCAAAACATGTAGCGGAGCTCCGTTATGATAGGTTTTGTTGATATTCTCTAAATGTATCATTACCGATGAATTTAACTTGTGTTTGTCTGGTTAGACGTGCCGAAGATACAAAAAGTTGCAATGCTATATGAAATAATTGAAAAAAAATTTGCTCTCTTTTTTCTCATTGTGTACATTTGCTCAAAATAACTAACCCTAAATAATAATATATCATGGTAACAGGCATGGAAAAACCCTACGTAGTAGGTATGGACATTGGCGGAACTAATACAGTTTTTGGCATCGTAGATTCGCGTGGTAACGTATTGGCTACCGATTCAGTTAAGACACAATCATTTTCTAAGATAGAGGATTATGTAGAGGCTGTCAGTTCAAAATTGCGTCCGTTGATTGAATCGTTCGGTGGCGTAGAAAAAATTAAAGGTATGGGTGTAGGTGCTCCTAATGGAAACTACTATAACGGAACCATTGAATTTGCTCCGAATCTTCCTTGGAAAGGGGTGATTCCCTTGGCTGCTTTGTTTGAAGAAGCAATAGGTGTTCCTACTGCCTTGACAAATGATGCTAATGCTGCCGCTATCGGTGAAATGACTTATGGTGCGGCTCGTGGCATGAAAGACTTTATTATGATTACTCTTGGAACCGGTGTTGGTAGTGGTATCGTAATAAATGGACAACTGGTTTACGGACACGATGGTTTTGCCGGAGAATTGGGACATGTGATAGTTCGTCGTGACGGACGTCAGTGTGGTTGTGGTCGTAAGGGCTGTTTGGAAACTTATTGTTCGGCTACAGGTGTGGCACGCACGGCACGTGAATTTCTGGTTGCCCGTCCCGAACCTAGTTTGTTAAGAGATATCCCGGCTGAAGATATTGTATCTAAAGATGTTTTTGACGCGGCTGTAAGAGGGGATAAATTAGCACAAGATATCTTTGAATATACAGGACGTATTTTGGGTGAGGCTTTGGCGGATTTCATTGCTTTCTCCAGCCCGGAAGCGATTATCCTGTTTGGTGGATTGGCAAAATCTGGTGATTATATCATGAAGCCGATCCGTAAAGCTATAGATGATAATATCTTGAAGATTTACGAAGGTAAGACTAAATTGTTGATTTCTGAATTGAAGGATGCTGATGCCGCCGTGTTGGGAGCTAGTGCATTAGGCTGGGAAGTAAGAGAATAATGGAAAACAAAAAGCAAGGATATAAAGTTCGGAAATATCAGGGACCGGTAAAACGTTATTGCCAGATGTTGAATCTGAAAAACGATGCGGCCTTGATAGCCGAGTATAGAAAGCGTCATTCGGAAGGCAAGGTTTGGCCGGAAACATTGGCAGCTATTCGTGAAGTCGGTATTTTGGAAATGGAAATTTATATCCTGGGAACTAATTTGTTTATGATAGTGGAAACTCCTCTCGATTTTGATTGGGATACGGCCATGGCCAGAATGGCTACGTTGCCTCGTCAGGCAGAATGGGAAGAGTATATGTCTGTCTTTCAACAGGCAGAGCCGGGAGCGTCTTCGGCTGAAAAATGGCAGTTGATGGATAGAATGTTTTATCTATATGAATAACTTTCATTCTAGATAATAATAAGAAAAGGATATGATAAAAATCATATCCTTTTTCTTATATTATAAAATTATAAACTTGTGTTCTTTATGGTAGAGCTCATCAGGCATTAGCCTGTTGGCTCATTAATTTCTGAAGCTTGTATTGCAAAGATTGGCAAGCAGCTCCCTTTCTCATTGCTTTGTATCTTCTTAACTGATACTGCAACATCTCGATTGTGTCATTTGTTCTTTTCATAATTACATCTTTTTTATGTTCTCCCGTTTGGAGAACTGGTTATTCCTAAAAACCTTTTGTTTTCTCTTTTACTACTGCAAAGATAACACCAAAATTCCTATTTATGTTTTAAAACATAGTATTAATCCGCTTTATTTAACTTTTAATGTGTATTTTGTCTTATAGTTTAGTATACGTTAAGAAATACAACTGTAAAAATGTCACTTATAATCTGACAGGGAAATGTTCATTAACAAATGTGGCGGATCTCCTTAAATCATGTTAGAGAACATAATTTTCTTTTTGTCGAATTTGCAAATTTCAATAATGTTCGTACCTTTGCATTGTGTTTTTCATAGTATTAGATTTAAGGTTAACAAAGGTTGGAGCAAGGCGTTGCTCCTTTTTTTATGTCTATATCTCTGCATAAAGTTTCCTTTTTACAAATTGTTTTGTTACATTCGCACCATACTATTGATATTAAACTACTATTATGAAACACTTATTTATCACAATTCTGCTCTTATTACCATTGTGCCGCATGCTGGCACAGGAGAGAGAATACGTAATTGTTGTTCATGGAGGTGCCGGTGCTATGGAAAACCTCGAAGACGATAAGGAGAAATCAACCTTGTATTATGCGGCTTTAGATTCAGCTTTGAGCATTGGAAATGCTATACTGTCTGCCGGAGGCGAAGGGCCTGAAGCGGTAATGGCAGTTGTCAACTACTTTGAGAATAACCCCTTGTTCAATGCAGGCAAAGGGGCTACTTGTACCAGTGCCGGTACTTTTGAGCTGGATGCTTCTATTATGGAAGGTAAGGATTTGACAGCAGGAGCTGTCGCCGGGTTGAAAACGGTGAAGAATCCGATTAATGCAGCTTATGCGGTAAAAACTAAAACACCTCACGTGATGCTGGCAGGTGAGGGTGCTGACCGGTTTGCAAAGTCACAAGGACTGGAAATTGTGGATAATATGTATTTTGCTACTCCTAAGACGTTGAAGTGGATAGAGGATTTGAAGAAGGAGAGCAAGAAGAATGGAACTGTGGGCTGTGTGGTACTGGACAAGCAAGGTAACCTGACAGCGGGAACAAGTACCGGTGGTATGTTCAAGAAGCAATGGGGCCGTGTGGGAGATTCTCCGGTGATTGGTGCAGGTACTTATGCGGATAATGAAGGTTGTGCTGTGTCGTGCACCGGGCATGGGGAGTATTTTATCCGTCACGTCGTAGCTTATAATCTTTCTACTCGTGTGAAGTTGCTGCATCAGCCTGTCGGGGAGGCTGCCGATTATATTATCCATCAGGAACTGAATACCAAGGAGGGAAATGGTGGATTGATTGCAGTGGACAAGAAAGGTAATTTTGCCATGCCGTTTAATAGCGGAGGCATGTTCCGTGGCTACTTGTATAAGGAAAAAGGAACAGGCAAAATTTCTAAAGCAGTGGGCATAGGGAAGAAGATGAAAACTTTATAATTTTAGTTCCTGTTTGAATTTTCCTCCCACCTGCAACAGAGTTTTGCAAAACTGCTACCACTACTACCATCCTCTTTCGTAAACATCCATGAACAGGGCGTTTCAAAGGTGGTGGTAGCAGCATGAAAAAACATCTGCTACCACCACTTTTTATCTGTTATCACTTCCCTTTCCTCTGGTAGTTTGGGAATTCCTGTCACATTTTGTCTTAGCTTCGTTACCCCTTGGAATAGACACATCTGTTTGAAAGCTGTAGGCTGTATGTAACGATACGGACGGTTGGTATGCTTATCGGGAACCGGTACGGATGGCATCTCGACTATTCACTGACGGAAAAGTTTTGGAGCTGTAGAATGTTAGCGGGACTTTCATCCGAAAAAGGCATCTGCGAAAGACTTTGGCATCCGATTCGTCCTTAAAGGATCTTATCCGTATCCCTAACCCTTTCCTGACGTATGGTTAAGGCTTTTCTTCCTGCCTGTTTTATCTCCGTAAGCCTTTGGAGTTAACTCCATAGCCTTGGGAGATAACTCCAAAGCTTATGGAGATAACTCCAAAGGCTATGGAGATAGAACATATCCGTATAAAAAGGCTTAACCTGGAGAAAGAAAAGGCTTATGCTATAGGGTAGGGAGTGATATACATTCAATTGAGGCTTGACTACTCCTACAGTCATGATGTTTGAAGCGATGCTGGATATCCTGCCGGTTCGCTGATGCGGCTGTAACCGGAATATAATATGCGGCAGACTGGTAATGATCAGGCTTAGGGAATGTTTGGATACTATCCGTAAATACGCCGCTTTGCTATAAAATGCTGTCTCGCTGCGGCTTGATCGGTTGCAGGTGCACTCACCTGAGTATGAGGTAAAAAACATTGGCGGAATTAATTCAGTCTTTCAAATACAGTCTGGATTAACTCCGCCAATAGGCTGCCACTATCGGATATCTTATTTATAAGTAACCGGTATCAACCTTACACTACCATTCAATCCCGATGGCAATGGCTGCCAATCAGTATAAGGTATCGGTTTGTATTGCAGATTCACCACATTGATTTCATTGAAGATACGCCATTTCTCACCCCGACGATCCATATCCGCAATGCGGTTGGCAGGCAGATTGGTCACTTCTATTTCTATCTTGTTATCTCCCGGTTTCAGCCATTTGCCTACTTTCAACTGATAAGGTACGGCCCATGCCGTTCCGGCATCTTGTCCGTTGATGCGCACACGGGCACTTTCCCGCACATCACCCAAATCCAGTATCCAGTCATCGGCGGGAATATGGGGAACAGTGATGATATTGGTATATACTCCCGTCGCCATGGTGATCGGAGCGTTGGGGTGAGCAATTTCAGTCCACGAAGACGGAGTGTCGATATCAAATGTACCTTCTATCCGGGGAGTGCTTTTTGCAAAATGAAGTTTCCAGCCGTGATCAAGGCTGAGGCTGACAGGTTGTTCTTGAACGTATTTCCATTCGGCAACGTCTGTCAGGGCATGGTTGAAAGTTTGCAGGATCACGCTTTCGCCGGAATGCAGTTGGAGGTGTACTTGGGTTTTGCCTTCTTGCTTGCGGGTTTGTGCTTTCCCTTTTTCTCCCGTCATCGGATTGAACAGCATGACACTTTCTGCGGGAACGGCTAAGGTTATCCAGTCGTTTACTCCTTTTTCTTGCAATGAGGAGATGAAATAATGATGTCCATCGGCATGGGAGCGGCGGATACATTGTAAGCCATACCGCGTTTTCATCTCTTCGGGAACAACACCGCTTTTTTCCAAGGCAGATTGATAGTTGTTTCCTGTAATGATGATCCCTTTTTGATAAGGAGTTGCCACCGTCTCATCGAAAGAAGCAATTTCCGGAAGTTGCTTTTGTAATTGCGCAAAGCCTTTCCGGCGTGCTTCCAGTTTTCCATAACCGGGTACATCCTGCGGATAGTTTTCGGTAAAGATGATAGTAGCTCCGGCTTGTGCCAGCTTTAGTAAATGGCCGAGTACCTCGGACGGCATTAGTTTTACAGCAGGAATGATGATGGCCTTATAGGAAGTTCCTCCTTTGGTCAGTAATTTGCCATTTACGCAACGGGTGCTTTTCACAAAGTTGTCAGAGATATAATCCATGTCATAGCCGCAATTGCTGATGGTATGAACGGTCTCTATAAACTTGGGAGCACGTTTTGCCATATCATGGATGCTGAACAGCAAAAGACGGCCCGGCTGTTCCTGCCACATATCATATACAGGCAGATAAACAAGAAAATCATTGTCCGGTTTTCCCATTTGCAGGAAAGACTGGCAACGGGTGATATATTCAAAGAAAGCAGGAGCATCCTGCCAAATGTTATTGGTAGGAGACATGTCAATAGAGGCATAGAACTTCCATCCCGGCCATTTGGCTTCTTTGGGACTGTAGGGAGTTCCGTGGAAAAACATGTGGTTTACACCTGATACGAACATCAAATCCATATCCGGTTTGCACTGGGAAAGTGAGGTACGGAAATGTTCTGTCAGCCAGGTGAATGTTTCGGATGAGGTGTAAGGCTTTCCAGCGATATGGGCAGCGGAAGAGGCATACTTCAGCATGGAAAGGTCGGAGTCATTCTTACGTGTCAGGGAATCTTGACGCAATCCTTTAATATGGAATTGCGACAGGCCGAACCCTTCGCATTCGGGAATGTCCACGGAGGCATAGGTATCTATCAGATTGGCAGGGGAACCGTGTGCCTGGTTACGGGTGATGCTGCCGTGACCGTGTGCCCAGTTAGTCCATTGGGTACTGAAATTCTCAATCAATAAATCGGAGATGGTTTCGCGATAGTCACTGACTATGCGGGCGGTGGTTTCATTACGGTCCTGAGCTATAAATTCAGGGAAGTGTTCTTCCAGTTTATAGCCGCGACGGCGGGCGAATTGTTCCAGAAAATCAGGAGTCCAGTCAGCACCATATACTTCGTAAGAGTCATTGAAAAAAGTATGTGGAAAATTGGTCTTGTTTTCTTTAAAGGCTTTGTCAAAGTTGGCAAAATAGCGTTTTACGGCTCCTTTATCCAGGTGGTTCATCACATAGCCTTCTCCACCGGGAGCGGCACGTTTCACTTTTTGGAAAGTCTTGCCTATATATAAGGTGATGATATTCCAATGTCCTGCCGGAGCTTTCCATTGTAATTGTCCGTTCTTCGCTTTGGAAGTGAGGTTAAGACATTGCTTATTGTCCGCATTATAGGCCATAACCCGGCTTAAAGTGGCTACAGGGCGTTGTTTTTCTTCTTCTACTTTCAAATCTAGCGTAATTTCTTTTCCACCCTCTACTTGATAGGATTGAAAAATAGCTTTGGTAGCAGCATCTGTCATACTCACGTGAGGACCGCCGAAGGGCCATCCGGTACCGGTGTTCATATCTACTTCAATACCGATACGTTTTCCTTCAGCTTCAGTATGTTGCAACATATTCATCCATTGCGGGCTGAGGAAAGGAAGGTTATTCTTATCGTTGCCTTGAACACCATAAATAGGAGTGATTTCAACACCTCCCAGTCCGGCTTTGGCATATTCTTCCAGATTGTAGGTCAGATTGGTTGCATCGACAGCACTTCCCAGCCACCACCAGCGGGTGGCGGGGCGAGCTTCGGGTCGCACTGCCGGCCATTCTTGTGCGTAAAGGCTGCTTCCGGCCAGCAACAGGCTGAACAATAAATATTTTCTCTTCATTCTATTTTGTTTTTTATTAGTTGGCTGTATTGAACTCTTTTCCATCCACTGTGATGTTCCTGTATCTGATATCACTGGCATCATCCGTGACAAACAAGGGACGTCCGTCCGCTTTCTCGTAATGGAAATTTACATTGTCCAAGGTGATGTTGCGTCCGTGGCGGATGTAGAAACCTTTGGCGGGAATCGTTCCGAACATCCACGGTTCAGGATATACTTTCTCTTGTTCGGGAGGAGTCAGAAGTCCGTCGGCTTCTGTATATCCTCCTTGGTGATAGATATGAATATCGCTCAGTGTCACATCTTCAATAAGGGCTCCCGGTATTCCGCTGATAATGGAGGAGTAGCGCGAGTCGGCATTAAATACATTGACGTGGCTGATGAGGATGCGTTTCATTGTGCCCACGGGTGTTCCTTGCGGGCTGCGCATCCGGGCTCCTAACCGCAGGAAGATGGGGGCGTTGACAATATCGCGCATCGTGATGTTACTGATGACGATATCTTCCAGTTTGCCACCGTCCACTGTTTCCAGGGCAAGTCCGCGACAACGCTCGAAGATGCAGTTGGTGATGGCTATGTTTTTGAAACCGCCGCTGGATTCCGTTCCTAATTTAATGCGTCCCGTTACAAATCCGTGATCCGGCGCTTGGGGCTCGTCCCTTTGCCAAGTGCAATCCAATACACTGCCACGGTCGTATCCGCTGACAAAACAATCGGAGATGGTTACATTTTCCGTATCCTTGAAATAGCCTAATCCGTAGGACGCTTTAAGCACGATAGCGTCATCCCAGGGAGCGTTGACGGTGCAATGACTGATGCGGACATTCTTGCAGCAGTCTATGTCAAAACCGTCCCGGTTGGTATCTACTTTCACGTTCAGAATGCTCAGATTATCTACTCCTGTAGCCAGCAGACCGAAATGACCGCAATGCAACAAAGAGAAGTCTTTCAATGTCACGTTCTTGCAGAGTTTCAAGCTGATGGCTTTGTTGCCTACACCGGGCAGACGGCTTTCCTCACGGGTGAGACCTTTGCCGTAAATCAGTCCCGGTCCGCTGATGGTGATGTCTTCCAGACCGATTCCCCAAATAAGTGAGTTCTTCCAATGACTGTGTCCGAAATCCTGGAATTGGGTGTGTTCATTCGGTTCTGCCAGGTCATAGCCTTCCGTTGCTGATGGAAAGGCGCCGACAATCCGTGCTCCTTGTTCTATATACAGATGTATATGACTGGCCAAACGTATGGAATAGCACGCATATTCTCCCGCAGGGAAATAAACGGTTCCTCCCCCCTGGGAGGCAGCTTCCTCAATGGCCCGGTTTATGGCGGGGCTATCAATGGTAGTACCGTCGGCTTTCGCTCCGTAATCTTTTACATTATAGATCTTTGCCTGTGCTGTCCATGTGCTGAGGCATAAAAGGAAGAGTATGAGTTGTTTCATGGTCTGTCTTTGCTTTTACTGAATGGGCATTAGTTTGAATTTGCGTAAATAAGATGCATTGCCATACATGGTATGCTCATCGGATAAATTCCAGAATCCGTCTTTAGAGGCAGGGTGGGCTTCCCAGTCAATCACCGCCCAGCATAGTCCGATTTCATTTCCTTCCTTTAATAAAGTAGGGCGAGATAGTTCGGGACCGTCGGCATCTGCATGGTCAAAGGGGGTGATATAGAATTCCAATACCAGCTTACCCGCTTCTCCCTCCTTGAAAGAGTACTGATAGGCATAATCAGCGTATGGCTTTTGTTTCAGCCATACCTGAGGACCCCATAACATACACCAGTCATTGCCGTGAGCCGGGGTGAAGATGTGATAGTTCTGGGCATGGCATCCGTGAAATTTGAACCAGGCTTGCCACACATCTTTGGGAGCTGTGGGATGAAAACGGTCGATGAACGGCCCCCCTGAACAATCGCCATCCACCACTACTTCAAAAATATCCGTGTTCAAGGAGTTCTCACTGAACCGCCAATAATTATCGTATGCTTCATATAGAAAATACAACTTCTGAGTTTCTGCACACCAACCTACTTTGACACTGACTTTCAAGGTGGTAGTGTCCGGCTGTGCATGTTTTCCCTCGTCTTCCTTTAAAGCTGCTTCCGTTATCTTATAATCAGCCGGAACGCAATCCCAGTCGTGGGTATTGCCATCTATGGCAGGAACCTTATCTGCCGGAAATTGGTACACCTTGAATTCCTGTGCCTGGGCAGACAGGCATAGGAAAAGGAAGAACAGGTATGGATACAATCGTTTCATTTTGATCGGGTTTTATGTTCTTTCCCGAATAGTCCGGGTAGCATGAAATAATTATAATCGCCTCGTTGGTAGAAACAGAAAGTAGAGCTTTTCTTGCGGTTCCCACGGGCATAGGGCAGAGATGACGGGGGCATCTGTCTTTTTACCGGAGTTGAATAATGCAAGCGGGGATGCTTGTTTATGTCCGTCGGACAGACGAATTTCGGAACCGATGGGAGATACCCCATGAACCGTTCTCAGTTTCATGCTTTCACCATAATAGGTGGTAAAGGCGTTTCCTTCTATACTGAATACATTATGGAAGCAGGAGGCTGCCGGAATACTGTTGTCTGTTACGGCAGGGGCGTCTGCACCGTCGCATGCACCGAAGGCCCAGCAAAGTTTGAGCTCTTCGGGTAATCGCTCACCCGAAACCTCCATGATAAAACCATTACTATCCGTCAATGGACATACAATCAGCTTTATTTCACCTTCTTTCCATAATTTATCTTTAATGGTATAAGCCTGTCCCTTTTTCTTGACACTGCATTGGTCCAGCCAGCAACTTTCATTGCCGCAAACCACTCCCAGACGGAAAGTTCCCGCACCTTTGGATAAACGGAAGGGAAGAGTCTGGGCGTTGTTGCCAAAGACAGACAACAGCATACAGAGAAAGAACGGAAGTAGCCGCCGGCTATAATTCCATGTTGTTTTCATAGCTGATATCGATTTGTGCGTTCTTATTGTTTTTTTCTTCCACACGACTGCCGTCTTCTACTTGTAACCGGACATCTTCCAGGTGGAAGTCTTCGGTAAAGATAATGCTTCCTGCTTTATTTACCTTGGCTTTTATGCCGGAAATATGGAAATTCTGCAAAGGCAGTTCCTCATTCCAGCCGGCAGCAGTGATAAAGATTTGCACATTAGTAGCTTTTACATCGCTGAGCCATACATTACGGAAATGCGGATACCCTTTTTCTTTAGGGGTGACAGGAGTCAGCATAACCTTCCAATGTTCGGGAATTTCCTTACCTTCATATTCTGCCGGCAAAGTGGAATAGCTATAGCTGGGGTTCCAGTTCAGGTCCGCGGCCAGGACATGGCGGACATGGTCTGCTGTCACTTGGGTCATATAGATATTTTCTACGGTTCCGCCACGGTTCATGGCCGATTTCAGACGGAGGGTGGACGAGGTTCCGTATGCTTGAAGGTTATAGCCCAATACATTCCGTATGCAGCCTGAGGTTTCGCTGCCGCAGGTTATCAGCCCCGCGCCTTTACGTGCAATGCATCCACGAACAATGATATTTTCAGTGGGGCGGTTTACGCGCAGGCCGTCGGCATCCCGTCCGGCTTTCAGGCAGATATTGTCATCGTTGCAATCTACTTCGCAGTTTTCAATCAGGATATTGGTGCTGGAGTCAATGTCAATACCATCCGTACTGGGACCATGTCCCCCTACGTTATTATTGATTTTCAGTCCGTTCAAGGTACATTGGTCGGAATACAGCACTTGGCAACCCCAAAATCCGGTACGCATCAAGGTAAAGTCTTTCAGTGTTATATGGCGGCTGTTCGAGATGAGCATACCTCTTACGCGTTTGCAGTCGTAGTCCACAATCCACCGCAGTTTGCGTTTCTCGTAATCCTTCCGCATGGTCCAATATTTATCCCAGAATATTTTTCCACGGCAATCCAACGTACCTGCTCCGCTGATAGCTGCGTTTTCCGCATCCAGAATATTGATGACTGCCGAGGGCCATACCATTTCGATACCTGCCACGCGGGAGCGCATTTCGGGGTATAAATCAATATTCTCACTGGCTATCAGCGTCGTACCTTGGTTGAGGTGGAGGTTTACATTACTTTTCAGGTAGATGGCACCAATCCGGTAGTATCCCGGGGCTACTTCCACTGTTCCCCCTCCGGAACGGTGGCATTCGTCAATGGCTTTCTGCAGGGCGGCAGTGCTTAACCGGGTGCTGTCATTTTTCAATCCGTAATCGGCTGCTTGGAATATTTTTCCCTTCGGATAGGTTTTGGCTCCTACTTGGGCAGTCCACGAAAGGTCAGGAGTTCCCATCCCTTCTCCCCATTGGAATCCGGGGAGGGATTGGGCATTGGTAAAGAGGGTACCTAAGGTAAATGATAGGGTTAATAATAATGTTTTGTTGTTCATTTGTTCCTACTTTTAAATTAATTGCCGTCCGGCTTTTCAATTTCTGTAAACGGGCTGTCATTCCATTTGAAACTGTCCAAAGCATCCGGATGTGCAGGATTGTAACCGGAATAGTCGCTGCGTAAATAGTTAGAGATAGGTAATCCCGCTTTCTTTATTCCTTCAATGATACATTTGGAGATTTGATAAGCTCCGTAAGGATTGAAATGGGTATTATCTGCCAATACCCTGTTTTGTCCCGGATAGGTTCCGGCAGGATAATGTACGAATGCCTTTTTGGAAGGTTCCACTCCCATTGCTTCATAGAGGGTACGGGTCATTTCGTTGAGATCGATCAAAGGAACGTTTTCTTTGGCAGCCAACCAGCGCATTGCTTCGGGATAATCTTCGTGAGTATCTCTGATTTTCCCGTTTTCATCGAAACTGCGGCGTTGTGTCGGGGTTACCAGTACAGGATAGGCTCCTCGTGCCCTTGCCTCATCAATGAATGTTTTCAAGCTGGTCATAAATGAATAATAAGCTCCTTTACCGGGACCTTTTTGCTTTTGGTCGTTGTGACCGAATTCCATAAAAATATAATCTCCGGGTTTCATTTGTGTCAATGCCTTTTTCAGTCGTCCTGCACCGATGAAAGTATTGGCGCTTTCGCCGGATTCTGCATAATTGGCAAAACAAATGCTGTCATTGAAGAAGCGGGGAATCATTTGTCCCCAGCTTGCCCAAGGTTCATTGTCCTGGTCTACTACCGTAGAGTTACCGCATAGGAATACGGTGGGTACATTATTTATTTTCTCAATAATCAGTTCGGACAATTGGGGTGCATCCCCGTTGAATTCCAAAGTTAGTTTGTCATCCCAGTTCAATTTTTGGCGTTCACGCGGTTTGATGCGCACATTTTCTTTTTCCGAAATATGTGTGTTGCGCTTGTTGATCACGAATGTACAAGATTTTAACTCCCCTTTTTTTGTCTTCACATTTTCGAAGAAAAGGCGGCGTGATTCTCCTCGCACTGTTGTTTCTCCGGCAGCGCGTTTGTTTCCTATCACGGCTGTGACATGGTAGTTTCCATCGGGAACCGTAACAGAGAAAAAGAATGGAGCTGTACTTTTACCTTCCGGAGAGGGCTGTCTGTCATATCCGTATCCCTTTTCCTCCGAGTATCTGTCGGCGGGAGTTATTTTGGTATAACCGTCTTTCGTCTTTTTACCTGTGGTAAAATCGAATTTGTAAGTTTGTGCTTCGACTCCTAATGTCGCTAAAAGTCCAAGAGCTAATAGGGCTATCTGTTTCATGATTGATATAGATTGTTATTAATTGATTTTCGGTTTTAGTTCATCCGGAGAGTCATTGGTATAAGATTTTATGTCACCGGCTGTTTTTGTGAACAACTCACTGATTTGTTGAGGCGTTACAGTAAATTGCGGACGGAACTGGTCCGAATTCATATAATCCAAAATGGCTTTATGCATCTGACGGGCTACAATGCGTTTCTCTGGCTGGGAGGTAATGTCCATACTTGTCATGAGCACTTTCCCATTTAATACATTGGCTTCGAATAACATACCTATCTTGCGGCTTATAAACCAAGTGTCGATACTTTGAACCGTAGGTTGGAAAGCGGGTGGAAAGTGGGTGAATTGCATCACTTGAGCACGATTCAGCAGTTCCCACCATTGCAAATTGCTGTGATATTCTGTCGGAAACTGACGGAATAACGGGTGTTTGGGGTTCACTAAGATACCTGTGGTATGAGGAGGACGCATTTTGAACCAGGAGGTGTTCCAGAATACAGGAGTGAATTGCTGGACCACTTCTTTACCATAACTCACTTTGCTCGCAGCTGTAATAAGCACATTTCCACCATTCTGAAGAATTTCCAGGGCTTTCGAATCCAAGGTGTCGGTAGTGTATACTTTTCCTTCGGCTATTGTCACTTGAGCGGGATAAACCCAGAAATTCCAGTCATTTACAGCTTCTGTTCCCGTAATGCGTATTTCCAGATTCAGCTTTTTAGCCTCTTGGATGTCAGTAAGCGGAAACTCAAGGCTACCTGTGCGATTTAAATTTCCGACAGGAATGTCTTGTGTTGCCAATGTGCCTTGCGCATATACTTTGCCATATTCGTCTTTTAACGTATATACAATTTCTGCTTGTTTTAATGCCTCGGCACCAAAATGAGCGATTTCAATATCCGCCTTTAAAATCTCCTTGTTATTATATACAAATTTATCTGTACGCATCAGTGGAACTGTAGGTGAGCAGAAACGTCTCCATTCTGCGGAGTTGATATATCCTTTTTCTTCAAAGAAAACATCGAGAACACCTACCAGTGCAGTTCCCTGACCCGAATAATCGTTCAGTGCCAATAATTGGAAACCGGCATAATCGGGCGTGCGGAGTGTCTTTTCTATTTCATATTTGTAACAAAGGGCTTGCAACTTTCCGCTGGCCATCATAAATAGATGGGCTTGGTCGCTCATGTGGTTGTCAGCCAGAATGTCTTTGAAAATCTCGAAGTTCTTGGCTTTATTGACGCCTGTATATTTACGTATTTCATTGAAATTGGGGAAAGCGCACCATTGACCTGTTTCATGGGATACGTAGGGCTGTCTCACGGTGTCAAGATGATTTTGGAAACGATAGTCGTCTTGAGTGGACGGTTGTTTCTTGGACCAGGTCAGGCCACGTGCCCCAGCCTTTACATGATATTGGTTGCGAGGTTGCCATTGCCATCCGTTGCCTACCGATGCTCCGGTATATACATGTCTGGGATCCTTCTTTTCCCAATATTCTACGAACTTGGTCACCCATTCTACCCAGCGTCCGCTAGGTTCGTTTCCGCATGCCAACATGCAATAGGAGGCATAGTTGCCATATTCTTTGGTTAATGCGATGGTTTCGTCCATCAGATATTTGTCAATAGGTTGTCCCAAACCTAATTTGGGACCATGATTGGGCCAGCTCGGACCTTCGGGTTGCAGATAGAATCCTACCCGGTCGGCAGCCATAAAAGCGGCTTCGGGAGGACAGAATGAATGGAAACGCATGTGATTCAGTCCATAACTGCGACAGATACGGAATACCCGTTCCCAACTTTCTACATCCATCGGAGCGTAACCGGTCAACGGGAAGTCACAGTTTTCAACTGTTCCGCGAAGCTGGGTTTTGCGCCCGTTTACATAAAACCATTTACCTTTGATTTCAAATCGGCGTATACCGAATTGTATTTCTTTTATCTCAGTTTTTTTCCCATTGGTGACTTCTGCTTTCAGTTTGTACAGGGCCGGATGAAATTCATCCCATAGCAGCATATCATTCCCCATAGGTAATACCATTTCTGTTTCCGTCACTCCTTTGTTAAGTTTGATTTCTTGTTGTATGGCGGGAACTATATGCTTTTTATCCGTATTGAAGCTCTCTGCTGATAATTTTACTTTTGCAGTGCCTGTACCTTTGATGACGACTTTGACACGTGCCAGTTTTTGTTCCGGTTCCGGATATATTTGAATATCATCGAAATATGTTTTCGGAGTCGTTTGCAGACAGATGCGTCCTACAATGCCGTTCCAGTTTCCTTGGGTCTGGTCGGTTATGCTGTGCGAATCCGGTCCGACATTGATTTCTTTGATACGATTATCCACCCGGATGGTGATAGTACATTTTCCGGGACGGACATAACGGGTTATATCATATTGATGGGGAACACAAAGACTATTCTGCATTCCTGTCTTTTGTCCGTTCACCCATACGGTTGTTTCTATATGGGGACGTTCCAGGAACAACAAAATACGTTCACCTTTCCAGTCGGCAGGTATATTCACCTCTTTCTGATACCAAGCAGCTCCTACATAATGTTTGTCGGGAGTCAGAAAGAATGGAAATTTAATATTACCTTCTTTACGGTATTTTTCCATGTATGGATTATAATAGTAGGAACTGTCATAGAGACTGCCTGTCCATTGGGTCTTTGCGGTAACCTCATCACCTTTCTGTTTCTCGGGCATGGAACCGGGCAGGTTGATGAAGTCATTCAAAGTGTGGCTGAACCATTTTTCCTTTTCTCCATTATCCTGACGGTCTATACTGAATGACCATTTTCCGGATAAGTCAATAATTTTTTGTGCGCTTAACGAGAAGCACATCCATACTAGGCAGATTGTCAATAACGTTTTTTTCATAGTATCTTTTTACTTTGAATTTGATGTTGCTAAATTAAGGTCTTTTCATCTGCATGTAAATAGAAAGAAGTACATATAGATGGAAATTCGTATAAAATAGGGGTAATGTGCGATATATTTGTACGATTTTACATGGATATGCCTTGTATGTGCAGAAAAAAGTCCAAATCTCTTTTTATCTTTGTATACTCACAATTAAATCATTGTATACATGAAAAAACGATTATTCAGTTTGTTCTGCTTGTTAGGAACGGTTGCCGGATTATTTGCCGGTGATACGGCTTATTTGTTCTCTTATTTCATTAATGACAGTCGGGACGGTCTTCATTTGGCTTATAGTTTGGATGGGCTGACATGGACTCCTCTGAATCATGGAAAATCTTTCTTGATACCTACGGTCGGGAAGGATCGTCTGATGCGTGACCCTAGTATTTGTCAGGCGCCGGACGGAACTTTTCACATGGTGTGGACTTCCAGTTGGACAGACCGGATTATAGGTTACGCCTCTTCTCCCGATTTAATCCATTGGAGTGAGCAGCGTTCTATTCCGGTAATGATGCATGAGCCTGCTGCACATAATTGCTGGGCACCTGAATTGTTTTACGATGAACCTTCGCAAACTTATTATATTTTTTGGGCAACGACCATTCCCGGACGTCACAAGGAAGTGCCGGTCATTGAGAGTGAGAAAGGGCTGAACCATCGTATTTACTATGTTACGACGAAGGATTTTAATACATTTTCTGAAACCAAACTGTTCTTTAATCCCGATTTCAGTGTGATTGATGCAGCTATTGTACGCGATCCGGTGATGAAAGACTTGATTATGGTGGTGAAGAATGAAAACTCGTTGCCGGCAGAGAAGAATTTGAGAATAACACGGACAACACGGATAGAGGATGGATTTCCTACTACCGTTTCTCCTTCCATTACAGGAAATTATTGGTGTGAGGGACCTGCGCCACTTTTTGTAGATGATGCTCTTTATGTCTATTTTGATAAATACCGTAATCATCAATATGGAGCTGTTTGCAGTCGTGATCATGGAAAGACATGGGAAGATGTGTCTGACCGTGTATCTTTTCCAAAAGGAACCCGTCACGGAACTGCTTTTACCGTAGAGAAGGCTGTACTTGATAAATTGCTTCGTATCCATCACTTCAATCCTCTTATTCCGGATAATATCGCTGATCCTTCTTTATCCAAATTTGGTGATACTTATTATCTTTATGGTACTACTGATATTGATAAAGGATTGTCACAAGCAGGGACTCCTGTGGTATGGAAATCTAAAGATTTTGTAAACTGGAGTTTTGATGGATCACATATTGTGGGATTCGATTGGCATAAAGGACATGAATATGTCAATGCCAAAGGAGAGAAAAAGACGGGATATTTTCGTTATTGGGCACCCGGCAGAGTAGTGGAGAAGAATGGTGAATATTATCTTTATACCACTTTTGTAAAACCGGATGAGAATGCACGTACCTATGTGCTGAAGTCCGACCGTCCCGAAGGTCCTTTCCTTTTTGCCGGACGTAATTCTATGTCTTCTCATTCTTTGGATGGGTTTGATCAATCTTGTATTGCTCCGGATATAGATGGGGAACCTTTTGTGGATGATGATGGAACTGCTTATTTATTCTGGCGCCGCCGGATGGCTGCCCGTATGACTGACGATTGGCAGCATTTAACCGGTGATACTGTTGTGATGAGTACGGCTCGTCAAGGGTATTCGGAAGGGCCGGTTATGTTTAAACGTAAAGGTATTTATTATTACATCTATACTTTGAGAGGGAATCAGAATTATGTAAATGCTTACATGATGAGCCGGCAGTCCCCTTTGTCGGGCTTTGAAAAGCCCGAAGGCAATGATATTTTTCTTTTTTCATCCATTGCTGATAATGTTTGGGGGCCGGGACATGGGAATGTATTTTATAATGAAGAAACAGACGATTATATTTTCGTATATCTGGAGTACGGTGACGGAGGAACTACCCGCCAAGTATATGCCAATCGGATGGAATTTAATGAGGATGGCACTATAAAGACACTTGTTCCTGATGAAAAGGGAGTTGGTTACTTGGCTGTCAGCCAGGAACAGCGCGAAAATAAGGCGCTGAAAGCTTCTTTCAGTGCATCCAGCATACGTTCTCCCCGTACTTCTAAGGTTGAAATAGAAACTCAGCCTAATTGTCCTTTGGCCGATAAAACTTCGCTTGTCAAGGTGGAACGCACACATATATATCACCTGGAAATGCAGGCGACCGGTCTAATGGAACACGCTGGATGGCAGAAACAAATGATGATCATCCTTGGCTGATGGTGGATTTGGGTGAAGCCATGCAGGTAACGGAGTGTCAATTTGCCTTTGTACACCCTGCTGAAGGTCATGCCTGGCATCTCGAAAAATCCAATGATGGTACTAATTGGCAACCTTGTGCCGGAGTAAAAGAGGTGAAGGCATGTTCACCTCATGTGGTGACGGTGGGAGATAAAGTACGTTATTTGCGTTTGCACATAGATAAAGGTGCAGCCGGATTATGGGAATGGAAAATCTATTAAATTACTATTTTATCATGAAAAAACGATTTGTGACCGTTCTTTTGGCTTGTTCTTTGGCCGGAGGACTTTTTGCACAACAGCCTTGGTTTAAAGACAAGGATTTGACCTTGACCGGTGCTTATTATTATCCTGAGCATTGGGATGAGAGTCAATGGGAGAGAGATTTTAAACAGATGCACGATTTGGGTTTTGAATTCACCCATTTCGCGGAATTTGCTTGGGCGCAATTGGAACCGGAAGAGGGAAAATATGATTTTGCCTGGTTGGATAAAGCGGTGGCTTTGGCTGCCAAATATGATTTGAAAGTCATTATGTGTACTTCTACGGCAACTCCACCGGTATGGCTGAGCCGTAAATACCCTGAAATTTTGATTAAAAATGAAAATGGTACCGTGCTTGATCACGGAGCACGTCAACATGCTTCTTTTGCTTCTCCCGTTTATAGAGAACTGGCTTATAAAATGATAGAGAAGTTAGCTCAGCATTATGGAAATGATTCCAGAATAATCGGCTGGCAGCTCGATAATGAGCCGGCCGTACAATTTGATTATAATCCGAAAGCCGAACTGGCTTTCCGGGATTTTTTACGTGAAAAATATCATCATGACATTAAAGCATTGAATGATGCCTGGGGAACGGCTTTTTGGAGTGAGGTTTATTCTTCTTTTGATGAAATAACTCTTCCTAAAACTGCCCAGATGTTTATGAATCATCATCAGATTTTGGATTACCGCCGTTTTGCTGCCAGTCAGACAAACGACTTTTTGAATGAACAATGTTTGTTGATTAAAAAATATGCAAAGAACCAATGGGTGACTACTAACTATATTCCTAATTATGAGGAAGGACATATAGGTGGCAGCCCTGCACTTGATTTTCAAAGTTATACTCGCTATATGGTGTATGGAGACAATGAAGGGATCGGCCGTCGCGGATATCGAGTGGGAAATCCGTTGCGTATTGCTTTTGCCAATGACTTTTTCAGACCCATACAAGGCACTTATGGAGTAATGGAACTTCAGCCAGGGCAGGTGAATTGGGGGAGTATCAATCCTCAACCGCTGCCCGGAGCTGTCCGTTTATGGATGTGGAGCGTATTTGCCGGTGGAGGCGACTTTATCTGTACTTATCGTTATCGCCAGCCTCTGTATGGCACGGAACAATATCACTACGGCATTGTAGGTACAGACGGAACAACGGTAACTCCCGGTGGACGTGAATATGAGCAGTTCATGAAAGAAATCAGACAGCTGCGGGGACAGGTTGCAGCTCGTGAGGTGAAACCGGCCGATTATTTGGCGTGTCGTACTGCCATTCTTTTTAATCATGAAAATTCATGGAGCATTGAGCGCCAGAAGCAAAATCGTACATGGAATACATTAGGGCATATTGAGAAATATTATCGCACGTTGAAATCTTTTGGCGCGCCCGTAGATTTTATCAGTGAAAGCAAGGAGTTCTCCTCTTATCCTGTGATCATAGCTCCGGCTTATCAATTGGCTGACAAGGCATTGGTAGACAGATGGACTGATTATGTAAAGAAGGGTGGTAATTTGGTCTTAACTTGCCGTACAGCCCAAAAAGACCGCCATGGACGTTTACCCGAAGCTCCTTTCGGTTCCATGATAAATGAACTGACCGGTAATGAAATGGAGTTTTATGATTTATTACTTCTTGAAGAACCGGGCAAATTACGGATGGATGGAAAAGAATATACGTGGAATACTTGGGGAGAGATATTGAAATCGGGTAAGGATTCACAAGTATGGGCTACTTATACACAGGAATTTTATGAAGGAAAACCGGCAGTCACTACTCGTAAGTTGGGAAAAGGTACTGTTACTTACGTGGGAGTGGATAGTACGGACGGATTATTGGAGAAAGATATTTTGAAGAAACTATATGCGCAATTGAATATTCCTGTGATGGATTTACCATACGGTGTTACTTTAGAGTACCGCAATGGTATGGGGATTGTACTGAATTATACAGATAAACCTTATAATTTCGTACTTCCTTCGGGAGCCAAAGTGCTGATAGGAGAGCCGGTGATTCCTACAGCAGGAGTATTGGTATTTTCTATTACTGATTGAAAACGTATGATTGATAGAACAAAAAGGAGCGGCTTCACAGTCGCTCCTTTTTACTTAACCTAAATCTAACCTTTAAATCATAGTCTATGAAAAATCGATTCACTAACCAATCATATTATTAATTTAATTTGTAAACCTCACTTCCGGCGAGCAGGAAACACCCTACTCCAAAATCTTCAAAATCGGGTACTTTATCGTATGTGACAGGTTGACTGTCTTTCGGTTCTTTTCCGGTTCCTTGTACAAGTCCTAGGAAGCCGTTAGGGTGAACGGCATCCTTCACCATAGCATTCCATGCTTTCAACAAGACTGGCAGGTATTCTTTTCTGTCCAACAGTCCGTTACGTACCCCCCATGCCATGCCATATACAAATAAAGCGGTGCCACTGGTTTCTTTACCTCCGAAGTTTGATTCGTCATGCATACTTACATTCCAAAAACCATCAGTACGTTGGCAATTTTTGATAGCTTTACTCATGGTCAGGAAGTCATTGATATAGTCGGCGCGATGTTTTTCATCAGTAGGAATTTCATCCAATACACGTACCAGTGCTGCATATACCCATCCATTACCACGACTCCAATAGCAATTCTTACCGTTAGGTTCTTTGTAAGGGGGATCAAAGTCTTGGTCTCTCCACCACAAACCTTCTTTGGTTGTACATGCCATTCTCACCATGTTTGTTACGGGTATATTCATACATATCCCACATTTTGTCGAAATATTTTTGTTCTCCGGTCAATTTTCCCAGTTTGGCAAATACAGGCATTCCCATTTGGATGGCGTCAATCCACCACCAATCATTTACTTGAGGAGTGTTGACCAGCATATCTATATTGGCTTTGACCTTACGGATTCTTTCCGGATCGGGACAAATGTTATATAAATCAATGTAAGTCTGGCTGGCACAGTAATCATCAGCATTGCGAGTGGTGGTACCGTTGCGGAATCCCCATTCGTGGTAATTTGACCAATCGACAGCGTATTTATAATAGTCATCGCGTGGATAGACGGAGTAAAGAGCCATTAATCCTTCATAATATACTCCGCGTGTCCAGATATTACTGGGACGGGTTACATTTTTTACAAAAGAAGGAGTACGATAATCGGCATACTTCTTCATGAAGTAATCATTGACTTTTGTAACAGTCTTCAACGTTTCTTTTTTGTCCGGCAAGTCTTGTGCTTTTACAACTCCAAAACCTAATGCAACAAAAAAGAATGATAGTATTAATTTTTCTTCATCATGTTGTTTTAGTGTTTTAATGGTAGCGCAAAAATAGGATGGTCTGGGATTTCCTACAATGGAAATGTGTACATCTTCCTTGAATATTATGCATGTGTACGCATTTCGAGTGTATTTTTTATTTATCAGTGTTCTTATTGGGTTATTTGTCTTTATTTGCAGACCGTTCATAAATCTTTTCTCCTTCTTTTATCTCTAGTTCCAAACCTTTAAAATTAACATTGGCCACATTTGAGATGCTTAATCCTTTTTGAGCTTTGATATGGCAATTCTCAAAAAAGAATGTATCATTTCCGAATGGAGCCTCTTTAAAACCATACATGGTTCCTGCTGATTGTGCTTCTCCATTTATATTCTTGAAATGGATATTGCGCAAACAGGTCAGCGGATAATGTGCAGGTGAAAGCGGAGGAACCATACGCCATTCCATATTGATATCAAAGATACTGCGCGCTCCTTTGATGGTAATATCTTCAAAAGTGATATTTTCCACAGTTCCGCCGCGGCTGGGCTGACTTTTAAAACGTAAGGGGCTCCAGTTTTCGTTATCCATCAGGCAGGAACGTATGGTCACATTGCGTATGCCGCCTGATATTTCACTGCCCATAGCCACTCCACCATGACCGTATGCAAAATGACAGTTTTCTATCAGAATGTTTTCACTGGGACGTCCTACTCTGCGTCCGTCTTGTCTCGTCCGGATTTGATGGAGATGCAGTCATCATGTGCCTCAATGCGGGTGGAAGTAATCAGTATATCATTGGACGAATCAATATCTATGCCATCGGAACTGGGTATATATTCCAATGCACGGATATCGATTCCATCTATAGTGAAGCCGTTTGTGTAAAGTACATGAAGACACCATGAGGCCTGATTTATCATTTTTAAACCGGAAATCTTACCTCCCGGGCAATCTGTGAAACATAACAGTCTAGGACGTCCGGAGTTTCCGAATGGAATTTTTTTCCATTCTACTCCTTTACCATCGATAACTCCTTCACCATAAACTTTAACTCCGTCTGAATGGTCGAAATTAAGAAAGCACATCGCCACCTTTTTTCTATACCTTCAAAACGGGTAGGGATGACAGGAAATTCATAATTCATTGGGGTCGACAGTGCTGATTAGTTTGGCGTTTTTTTCTATACGTAAATCTACACCACGTGGGAAGAATAGAGCGCCGCTTAGATACTCCCCGGCAGGAATAACTATCGTTCCGCCTCCATTGTGAACTGCTTCATTAATGATACGTTGTAAAGTGGCTGTTTCCGAATAGCCATTTCCTTTTACGCCATATTCTTTAATGTTATATTCTCTGTTATTTTTTCCGATAGATATGAGCTTGCTTTCCCATGCTTCCAGTTTAATGGTCAGCCGGGTGCGGTTATTGACAATTGTTGCATTTATCGGTTGGAGTGTGCCATCTGTTGCATTCCATTCTTTTGCAACTCCTACTTTATCAAAGTCTGCTGTAAATTCTGTAGCTTTATTCCCTTCATTGAATATGAAGTAGAGGTCGCCATCGGGCATTACTCTGCGTGTGTATCGGATAGAATCATTGTCAGGTGAAATGATTTTCATTTCTGGTTCCGGAAGGGAAGAGCTTACATGTGCTGTCCATCTGGTGGATGGCTCAATCCTGCTATTGGTTAAATCTGATAAGGAACCGGGAGCAGTGAAACTTTTGTCAATGAAAGAAGCAGGCTTCCTTCCCCAAAACAGGACCTTTCCTCCACGTGAGGAAAATGTTTCTATCACTTTCCAGGCAGATGCGGAAAGAACATCCGATGATGGGATAACCAATGTTTCATATCTTTGACCGCTTTTATTTTTCCAGATAGCCGGGACCTATGGTCAGTGCTTCCGTAAAAGCATCATCGTTTATGTAGTCAAAATCTCGTTGATGAGTTAACAGCTGTTGGGTGAGGGCGACGATATCCTTATAAACTTCATTGTTACCCAGCCACATAGTAGATGTGGGGTAATACATGGCAATCCGTGCTCCCGGCTTCCCCTGGCTCATCAGGTAAGTGGTGCGATTCGTATATTCATTCAGGCCTTTCATACCGGGATCACTCATCCAATTGCGATGTTTGGACCCTGCCAGCCAGAACATGAATTCAAAGAAGTTAATCCCACGGGCAATCTGATGATCTACAACAAATTTGGCTTGGGGAATGGTAGGGGAGATGTGGTAAGCTGCAAAACTTTCGCTGAATGCTCTAGGTTTTCCATAAACATGAGCTACAGATGAGGCCAGTTTGGGGAAATCATTAAGGGTACCGGGCCATATTTGGTTCCAGATTGCATCTACTCCGGGTATTTGAACTTTACTTAAATTCCGGAAATAGTCTCCTTCAGCTTTAACACATGCGGGCATTTCATGTTCTTTGTTAAGATGGGTAATGTGGGCTACTCCATTAGCCGCACACCAATCGGCCTGTAATTTGAAAAAATGGGTGGCGAACAAGCTGGACCAGACATCCCAATAATCGGCTTTTACCCTTTGTTCCTGTATGGTGGGCGAAGTGGTAAAAAAGGAGGCCAGATAGGGAGTCGGATCATACCCTTTTGTATCTTTGAATGTTTGGACAATGGAAGGAGTCCAGGGTAAATGTGCATAATCGGGCTCATCTCCCCGGAAACCAAGTACGGTGGTACCCAGCTCTTTACCAAGATATTTTTTATACTGTTCGTGTGTCCAATCAATGAATTGTTGTACGGCAATAGGGTTCAGATAATCACACAGAGAATTAGTGGCATCTTTACCGCCATTGGGATTATTAACGGCTCGGGTTACGGCCGTCCGAAAGTCGCTTTTGACCAATAGGACCTTCCAGTCATCCAGTCCGGCGTTGAAACTTATTTCACCATTATTAATTGCTACAGTTCTGTTAGGAGCACCGGATGTACTGACGGCTACCGCACTGATGATTTCCGGTGCTATTTTATGGTTTGTCATTACTTCTCCCCGTTTTATCTGTATGGTATCACCTATCACAAGAGCTTGCATTCTCAAATCGGGACGTTCCTGTGAGAATTTTCCTCCTGCAAATCCGCTGGGATATTTTCCTTCATCAATAATCCAGACTTTCATACCTCGCTTTTTGGCTTCAAGTACTCCGGTACGAATCGCTTTAAACCATTCTTCGGAAAGATATTTGAAAGGTAGTTTGTAACCTGCTTCAAATATTACGGCACGGAATCCTTTCTTTTTGATAGAATCCAAGTCATTGCAAATAGTCTTTTTATCCATTTTTCCCTTCCCAACCCCATATTACGTGGTTGGCAAATTCCACAGGAGGTTCTGCAAATTGTTGTTCTAGACGGGAAAGGGGTGTTTCATGAATGCCTTGCCAGGATTTTTTATTTCATTTTCTGCGAGTATAAAGTTGAAATAAAAAAAGGGAAGCAATGAGTAATAGTATCTTTTGCATGATGTTTATGATTAGGTTTGAGTCTTATATGCATAAGGGCGCATCAAAGCGCCCCTACAGCAAAATATCCGTTACAGTTTTTTTAGAGAATCCTTCATGCTAATTTTAATATTATTCTCCTAAATAATAGGAGGGGACAGGAGCTTGTGGATATCCCATGGAACGATGAGCTACATAACTTCTATATATTCCGTCTTGCATCAATGTGGTGCGACGGTCTTTTGCCGGAAGATTGGTTGTGTAGATACGTATTTCACCGGGCAATGCGGTGATTATTTCTTCACGCCAGTCTCCATATAAGTCTGCAATCATTAAGATATCACCTTCAATTCCTTGTGTCAGTGTTTCTCCTTTCCATTTTACAATACTTAGTGAACGACCGTTTGAAGAGGAACTTGCCCCCCCATCGGTTATCGTCCCCTTTGAATGTTTCGCGCAATAAGTCACCGTCCCACCAAGCCCAATTACGGCAGGAGGGCACTTCCTCATTTTTACCTAAAGGTTTACCGTCAGCTGAAAGTAGATATTTGTCTGTGCTGCCTCCTTTACGGTCTTCGCTGGCAAAACATTCCAGACCTTTGTGGACCGGATCAAAATCAGCAACCATCCCATCGCCTACATGGAATGTCTTATGACCGATATTCCATACCGGTTGTCCTGTTCTGGCATCCACAACACAAACGCCACGTCCGTTCTCGTGCCAAGGTTCCAGACAAAGGAACACTTCCATACCCGGACGATCCGGTCGATATCAGTCAGATAGATTTTATCAGGGTGTCCTAGTCCGGTAGACCATAGTAAAGTCCCGTTATCATCAAGCATGCATGAGCCTAACAGAATTTCATCTTTTCCATCTTCATCCACATCACCACATACCATATTATGGGAACCCATGCTTCTTACTACGGGATTTTCTTCATCGCCGTCCCATCGCCATGCACGTTCCAGTTTGTTATCTTTCAGCTGCCATGCATCTACAGTCATCAGTTTGTAAGTGCCACGACATGCCAATATATAAGGGGTCTTGCCGTCCAGATAGGCCATTCCTATTTGGTTACGGTTCTGCCGGACCAGATTTCCATACCTGTCATTCCGTTCAGGCCAGTTCACGCGGGCAATTTCTTTTCCGGTCATTCCATCCCATACACTTAGATACTCCTCACCGGAGTCTACCCGTCCTTTTTCATTTCGTTTGGTTGTTTCCGGAGCTGTTTTTAAGGCAATTTCTGCTTTGCCATCTCCATTGAAGTCATATGCGATGAAAGGGGAGTACCAAACACCGGGCTCGATACCTTGTCCTAAATCTTTAGACCATAAAAAAGTGCCGTCACTTAAATAAGCCTCAATTTGATAAGTTGAACCATCCAAAGTACCGGGCATTCCGGGATCCACATTTTTTTCCGGGGTGCGGATGATATAATCGTAAATGCCATCCCCGTTCAAATCAGCAACGGCTATTTTGCCTGCTTTTATATTATGGTTCAATTTAATGGACTGATAGTTTCTCAATATAGAACAGTCCACATCCAATTTAGAAGATGTGTCAATTACTTTTTTCTTTTTATCTAATGCACAGATCCAATAGGTTGCTTTTCCAGAAACGGGAGTCTGGTCAACAAAGTCACAGGTGTTTTTAATTGGATTTTTTGATAAACGCTGTGTCTTGCCGTTTGCAGAACGGTAGAGGTGGAAGGAAGTGTCAGTTCCATCTTGTTCCAATAGTCTCCAACTGAGGTAGATACCTTTCCCGTTTGCAGATGGAGTGGCCGTTAATCCTCTGTCTAAGTTTTCTTTTATTCTTTCTGTTGCAAAACCTTTGATTTCTGGTTTGGGCTCATGGCGTGGTTCTAGTATTTCGTAATAATATGTACGTTCACGCAAGTCTTGGGCTGTCATGCTTGTTGATATGCTAAGCAACAGTGGTACCGAGCATAATCCTATAAGTAGGTTCTTGTTTTTCATCATTGATTTATATATTAATTATTTGTTTTTAAAATATTTGTCAGCAAAGCGAAGGAATTGTTCCCAATCGTATGGAAGAACAGCATGAGGTCCTTTGCGATTGTGGTATGCGATAGGGCCATTCATGTAGGGTGTATCTACGGGAGGCATTTCTTCACAACCTATTCCGCCCAAACCATAGAGGGCATATACAGGTTCAGCTCCTTTACCTCCTAGAAATTCACCTTTTTGGTCGGACCAGTTGTCTTCTTCTGCACTGGCTATATATATAGGTCTTGGAGCAATTAGGGCAACAAGTTCGTGCTGGTCGAAAGGTAAGTATTTTTCCCTGTCATTAAATTGTTTGTAATTACCACAGAACCAATGAGGAAAACGTACATTCATAGCTTCTACAGTCTCACCGAAACAACGACGTGAGATGGCAACTCCACAACATCCCGAATTCCCGGATATGACTAAAGCAAAACGCGGATCGGAGGCTCCGGCCCAGACAGCGGTTTTGCCAAGACGAGAATGACCTATCACGGCAACTTTTTTAGCATCCACTTTTTTGTCTGTTTCCAGATAATCCATGGCACGGCTCATGCCCCATGCCCAAGCTGCAATGGAACCCCATTGATCCGGATCTGGGAAATTCTGCCCTTTCTCGTAATAATAAGGATGCACACCATTTTGGAAGTCATCGTCAAAATCGGGATCCACATCATTATAACAGAAAGTGGCCAGACCATATCCGTGTTCCAAAATTTTATCAAGCTGCCAGGATTTTTCCATTGATCCCCTGAAAGATCTTTTCTTCATTTTTTCATCTGTTATTTCGGGGACAGATAAATCGGGATCATCATATATCGTGTAATTGGGCATGAAGCTGATGCCTAGAAAAACCGGAATTTTTCCTGATACATGATTAGGAAGATACAGTTGCAAGTCGATGTGGGGCCCCTGTGGATCGTCTGTTAATTGGATGGTTATTTCTTTCCGGGTGGCACGTCCGTTCAGAGCTTTTTCATTGATCCGACTGACTGTACAAGGCAGTTTGTGTTTTAATACAGGTGCTTTGCCAAACATATAAGTCGTGAACAGGTTTAAAATTTCGGGGCGGCGTTTTTGCTCCCATTGTTCCTTGGTCTGAACCATTTCTCCGTCGTGGCACATTAATACGGAAGGTAAGGTATATTGCGGAACCTTACTTTCATCATAATTAGCTAATTTGGCATAGTCTTTTCTAGGAGATTTTCCATTTTGGGCGTCAGTATAAGTTATACTCAAGAGGAGCATAATCCATATCATTATGTTTTTCATAAGATCCAGTTTTTATAGAAGTTTGATAACGATTTTTTATAATTAAATTTGTCTTACACCTTTCGGAAGTTTTACTTTGGTTGCGATTTTACCATCGGCTTTCTTCTCGTGGCTGACTTCTATCACGCCCCAAGGGGTGGGATAAGTACCTTTGGCCCATTCTAATTTACCCAAGTGTGGCTCAATACTGATCTGCTTGCGTTCCACGTCCACGATTTTTATACCTAATACATGATCTGACAGCCATGTGGTAGGTCCTGAAGACCACCCGTGGCAAAGGCTGTGACGGAATCCGGGATAGCAATAGGCACCGAAATCGCCATGTATGTCTTTTTTCCCGGCTGGAACAGGTTCGTCTATAGGAGCGGCATTAGGAATCCAGTCCAGATTGAAATCTTCCCAAAACGTGGTTGCTCCCAAATCCAGCATGGCTCCCCAGAAAGTTTTAATGATATCTATTGCTTTCTCATACTCACCTGCTTTGGCTAATGCTTCCAGCATATAATACCCGTAAAAAGTGGAAAAAACCTTTTCCACCGCCTACAGAGACAACTTCATCGCAAGCCTGTTGGGGATCCATCAATCCGGTGATGGCCATTAATGAAGCTGCCTGTTTCAGATTGTTGTGAGGTAATATCTTTTTTTCATCCGGTTGATAATGTCCAGACATAATTGAGCATCAGAGGTGTTGCCAAGTTTTAAAGACAATTGATGCGCATCTTGCATGGCCCATACGATCAGTGCGCGATAGCCTGCCTCAACTCCGGCTTTATTTCCGCTGGATGGCCAGTCCAAAAAGCGGGCAGGTGCTAACGTTTCATTTCCCGCATCATCCACTTTTCCGTTTATCAGATGGATTAATCCGCTGATATAGTCGGAATGTTTCTTTAAAAAATCAATATCTCCGGTCTGGTGATACCATTCATATTGGTTGATCAGATACCATAGGCTGTATGCACTCATGCCATTCATCCAATCGGGTAAAGGAAATTGTTTGCAGGCCAGGTCCAGACTGTTGGGAATCACCTCATTGTATCCGAAAACACGGCTGATGGTCATTAATTCAGGATGCATATCGCCCAGCCAGACTACCCGGTCACGTTTGATGCCATCCCATAAAAACTCCTGCATGTTCAAGTGGACAGTATAGGCTCCGGTAATCCATATTTTGTTTAAACGTTGGTCGTTGCATTCAAAAGACCCTAGATAGGGAATATCACGGTAGCGCAGGATAGCTGAAATTTCTTTTAAAGAGATAGTAGCGTTGTTTTGCAGCAAGTCGAGACGGACAAAGCGGAAACCGGTATTGCCTATTTCAATCATGCCGTCACGGGGAATTTCCATGATGATATCACGTTTGGCATGATCGTCTGTTGAAAATCCCACTTTCCATTCGGAATTTGAAGTGGTACTGTTGGCTTCTCCAACAGATTCTCCGAAACGTATCCTTACCAAAGAAGGCTCCCTACGGCTGGAACTGCCCATGACGAGCTTTAATCCTCCATGCAGTTCACTGCCGAAATCCAGTAATAAGGATGCCTTCTCTGTTTCAGTAGAGGTCATTATGCAACATTTTTTTCTGTTCATCTCCGATTGGCCGTTTCCACGCTCTAACAAATAGTGTTCGTCTTTTATTAGATTATTCTTACATCCTGCGTATTTGGTAACAATACGTTTGGGGTGATGTAAGCACGGTTCATGATATCTTTGGTCATTCTTTGTGAGGCATCGCTTTGTAGGGTGGGAGGGATACCTGCATATAGAAGTGTGGGTAGCAGAACGAATGCAATTATGCTTTTTCTGATTGCTGGTAATAGTTCCATAGTATCTTTGATTTTTGATTTATGCAAATATAGACGAAGAAGGTATCTTACCTATGGAATTTTATTCATTTACATGGAATATTGTTCATCTTCTTTCTGTTCTTTTCCATATACGGATAACAATCTTTATTCATCTTGTTGGTTGTATTGGATTTTAGTTATTGTTTTTTTGGGGGGCTGACAGATAGATTCTTTATATGAAAAGAAATGAGTGAATGAGCTGTACAGAACTTGTTGATATCACCTTTCTTTTATAATCCATATTCCTTCAAAAAAAGGAGCCTCACCTCGTAGCTTTCCTTCTTCTGTTTTATATAGTCGTGCGCTCACTATATCGTTGATTTGTATTATATAAATATCTCCTTCTTTTTGTGTAGTGGCTTGTCAGAACCAATGGTCCTGGTGCGACAAATCGGCATAGCGTGTCGTTCAGGAAATCTATGTAATCTATTTGTGGATTGCCATCTACAAGTTCATAGCGTATAGTTTTTTGTTGTTTGCATCCCGCTATTAACAAGAATAGTGTAGTGAAGCATATAAACCGACCGATTTTTTTCATTATAAAATAAGTATTTATGGTGTGGAAAATAGGGAGTACTGAATCCGGCACTCCCTTATTAATTATTGACTGCAAAAAATCTAGTCTGTTAATAGCCTGGATTCTGCATTGCGGCTTTTTCTTCATCACTTAAATTCGTACCGTCTTCATGTTGAAGTTGGTCTAAGAATGTTTGTGGAATAGGACGAAGCAAATGTTTGTCTGCTATATTGGCAGCTGCTTCCGGATTGAATAATTTAGCACGTTGAACCAAAGTCTTGGTACGGCTTAATTCTTCCCAGCGGTTCCATTCACCTAGGCATTCGCGGGTACGTTCGTTTAAAATGAAATTGATCAAACGGTCTTTGTCCCCATTTACACCCATAGCTGATAGAATAGCTTCATCCTCGGCCGGTAATGATGAATAACTTGAAATTTGCAGACTGGAAGCATCTGTAGTGCGTTCTATACCAGTTGAAAGATAGTAAGTGTTCTTTTGAAGGAAAGAAGCCTTGAATGCCTCTGTGTTATTGATTTTGGTACCATTGGCATCTTTGCATTTACCTAAAGTGCTTAGTGCGGTTGAATTATCTTCGTCACCACCTGCGCTTTTCAAGAAAGCCATAGAACCATCGGTGTAGTATTCGCGATCTTCGCCATTTTTCCATTCGGCACGTGCACGGAGCTGGTTGATGGTAGAGATAGCATCCTGGAAGTTACCGGAACGTACTTGAGCTTCCGCTTTTATCAGATAAGTTTCGCCTGTACGGGCCATAATGACATCACGATGTGCGTCCCCTTTTTCTGCTGTACGCGAGCCGTCATCAGTTTTATTGATACCACAGAAGACATTGGACTGTGCTGGATTTCCGCTAACACCATAGGTGTTCAATACATATTGACCACCGGCATATACAGGGAACACATTCGGCACCCATTTATTTGTTTCGGGGTTTACAAAGGAGTGGGCTATACCACCACGACCTACTGTTCCATAATCGGAGTTTGTGGCGTCTTTAAAACGGTTGTCACTTTTTTTATTAAGAATAAAGATGATGCCTTGGTCGCCTAGTGTTGGAACCTGATCGGCTGTAATACCGTTTGTAGCCACTACATCATCTGCTTTCGATGCAATATTATTCAATCCGTAGACAGTTTTGAATGTTTTCCACATACGTGAGTCATTCACATTGTCAAAGATAGCATAAGCGTATTCTGTAGGGCGGCAACGTTGGAAGTCCATACCACCAATATATTGGCCACGTTGTGTCCAACCACCGGAGAAGTTGGAGAATTGTGGGTTGAAGTAACTATAAGTACGGTTTCCGAAACGTCCGGTTGCCGAAGAAGTGTGTTGGCATGACATTAATATTTCATTAGACTCCTCGGCTTTGCAGTCTATACCGGTCCATTTGGCGTAAAGGTTATTATAATCACTTTCTAACGGACATTTTGAGATGACTTCATCGCATAACGTAATCGCTTTTTTCAAATCAGCATCAGCAGGATAACTTGAGTTCCAGTCGCTGCAACGTTCAGACTGACGGTACAGCAAAGCTTTTGCCAGGAAGTGTGCTGCTGTGTATTTAGTCCATGTACCTGTACCACGCCATCTGTCTGTAGGCAGTTTGTCGTAAGCGTTCTGCAAGTCATCAATCACTTGGTTTAATGTTTCTTCTGCAGAAGCGCGAGTAAAGGTTCTGACCACACCTTCAGTAACTTGGGTTTGCAGAACCACACCACCATATTGTGCGAAAAGACGATAGTAGTTATATCCACGTAGGAAATAAGCTTCACCCAAGCATTTTTCACGGACTTCCGCATCAGTAACATAGTCAGCTGATGCGATAACTTGATTGGCAGAAGCGATGCCGTAATACATCTGATCCCAAAGAGCTGATATACCCGGACAGTTATTGTTGGCCGCTCCGTTTGCTTTTGTACAGTCCAATGGGTTCAGACGGCTGTCATAAGTGTTCCATGGTTCTGCCGTCAGGTCAGAGCCGTTTGTGAATTCATCAGTGCCGTAAAGGGTAATACCATACGCCCATTCATAACCGAAATGCCAACGGATGTTACCGTACAGTGCGGTAGCCAGATCTTGAATGCCCTGTGACGTTTTGAAATAATCAGTGGTATAGGATGACTTGTTTTTTTCATCTAGGAAACTATCGCTACAAGAACTGAAACCGGCAGTCATTGCGACAGACAGGGCAGCTGTGAATAATGTATATTTTAAATTTTTCATTTTAAAAACAGTTTAATGTGTTATTATCAAATTAGAAACCAACTTGTAAACCGAAAGTAAAGCCTCTATTGTAATAAGTAGTGCCTAAGTCCAGATCCATAAAATCTACTGAAGAATAGAGGTTGCCTATATTCTTAGCTTGTGCATATAATTTAAGAGAACTGATTCCGATGTTCTTTAATGCTTTGGAATTGAAGTTATAACCTAAAGAAATGTTACGGATCTTGATGAATGAGGCATCTTTAAAGCCTAGCAGACTTGAATAAGCATCACCACCTGCTGTACTGTAAATCGGTTTTTGATAATCAGCACCAGTGTTGTCCGGAGTCCAATAGCTTATTTCACGTTGGTTGTACATACCGTATTGGCCTTCACCACCCGTATCAACCATATAACCAAATCGTCCGTTCAGCTCGATACCTAGTTCAAGACCTTTATAGTTGAATGTATTGCTCCATCCCAGTACCCATTTAGGATTTTTGTTGCCAAGAATAATACGGTCATTACTGTCTATAATATAGTTACCATCCTGATCAACTGGTTTAACCATACCTGCTTCAAATTTATGTCCGTTGGCATTGAATTTAGCCATTTCTGCCGCATCACTTTCCTGCCACAGACCATCGCTGGCAGTACCATAGAAAACATTGATTGACTCACCAATGAACCAGGCATTGGAAATGTCATCCTGCTTGCCGTTGGCAAGTTCTACGATTTCATCTTTTTGATAGGCTGCATTGATAGTGGAACTCCATTCAAAGTCTTTGGTTTGTATGGGAACCAAGTTCAGAGATAAGTCAACACCGAAGTTTTTTGTTTTACCTACATTGGCATAAGTAGAATTAAAGCCGGTTAAGGTTGGAATAGTCATGCTTAATAATAAGTCATTGGTGTTAGAGTGATAAATATCCATTGAACCGCTGATACGTCCATTCAAGAAACTGAAATCTACACCATAGTTATATTGTGTTGTCTTTTCCCAACCTAAATCTTTATTTGCCATTTTTACTTGAGAAGAAGTGTAATAAGGTTCATTTGTAGCATAAGCAGGTGTTAGAGTAGAGCCAAAAGGTACATAGAATGACTGGATATTACCTAATGTAGAATATGCACTTACAGCTGAGTTACCTGTTGTTCCCAAACCGAAACGAAGCTTTAACTGGTTTATCCAAGAAATATCTTTCATGAAGTCTTCTTGGTCAATGCGCCAGCCCAAGGCGGCAGAAGGGAAGAAACTCCATTTGTGTCCGTCTGCTAATACAGAAGAACCGTCATAACGTCCGGATACAGTCAATAAATAACGGTCGTTGTATGCGTAGTTTATACGTGCCATGTATGATGCCAGCTGATTTTCAGACTACCAGGTACTCATACCAGCACCATAAGTTGCTGCATCTGTAATGTCTACACTGCCCATGTTGTACCATTCAAAATTCTCATTAGAATGGCGTTAGCACTTTGGGAATAACCATAGTCTTGAACCGCCCACGAACCGTTGATAGATCCGCCCATTTTAAACCAAGGTTTTACTTGTAAATCGACAGACATTGAGAAATTATAACGTTCATATTCCTGTCCTTTCTGAGTACCTTGATTATTTAGATAACCAATAGAGAAGAAAGCTTGTGCAGTTTCGTTACCGCCACTACCACTGATGGTATGTTCATGTGTGATACCTGTTTGGGTCACTATGTCTGCCCAGTCGGTATCTGTTACTCTACTTCCATCCCAAGTACCGTTATTCCAACCTTTATTTACATTAGCCAAAGCTGCGGGATCACCTGATGCTGCGAAATAAATTTGGTCTTTATCGTAGTTAGGTTGGTCACCGCGAGGATTGTTTACCGGATCTGAGTTATAATAAGCCCAACGGCGCCAAGTAATATAATCGCTTGCACTCATGGCAGGTGATTTGTCTTTTAGGGTTTCTAATGTGACAGAACCTGAGTAGTTTAAAGCGAGTCTACCTGCTTTACCGCGTTTGGTGGTTATCAATATGACACCATTGGCACCACGAGAACCGTAAATAGCTGTAGAAGAGGCATCCTTTAAGATATCAATGGATTCTATGTCACGCGGATTGATCGTTTCAATTCCTCCAGCACTCAAGGGCACTCCATCTACTACATACAGAGGGTCTGATGATGCGCTGATAGATCGGTTACCACGAATACGGATTGATCCTACAGTACCCGGACGTTCACTTGAGGTGATATCTACACCGGCAGCTTTGCCTTGTAAGGCTTCAAAAGCATTGTTCACAGGTCTTGTATTCAATTCTTCAGAACCCACACGTGCCATAGCACCAGTCACATCACTTTTTTTCTGAACACCATAACCAACCACTACCACTTCATCCAGTGTTTCGGTATCCTCCTCCAAGATTATTTTAACGGTAGATTGTCCTTTCACTTGGATATCTACGGTCTTGTACCCCACAAAACTTTACTTGGATCGTTCCATTATCAGGAACATTCTGAAGTGTGAACTTACCATCAAAGTCGGTAATTGTACCATTAGTAGTACCTTTCACCACCACGCTGGCACCGATTACAGACTCACCTGTTTTGTCAAGGACAGTACCCGAAACGGTTTTGCTCTGTGCAAAGGCCCCTACAGCCAATACGGATAACAAAGCAACGAAGAAAAGCCGCTGGAACTTCTCCAAACGACGTAACAGACTTGAATTCTTTCTGTCTTTCATACTTTAATTATTAAGTTAAACAAAAGTTAGTTTTCTATTCTCTCAGGAGAAATAGGTCTCCTACCTGTGAAAAAGTGTTGCAAATATATGCACGAATATTAAAAAAGCCAATGTAGGATTGTACAAAAGCATGGAATTTCCCGTCTTTTCAACTGAAAAATAGTACAAACTTCTGTGAACAATCTCAAAATGGATAGTTTCAAGAGCATTTTTGTTATACAAGAGTGCTTTTATTTCTGATTGTTACTTTAATATTGTATTGTAAAACGTATAAACTAAAATTTGAATATGGCTAATCTTTCAATAGTAATTGTACCTGCTAAAAAATTATCTAACGGTAGACATAGAGTCAGGATCGCAGTGGCTCATCGTTCACAAACGAGATATATTTCAACTCAATTCATTTTGGATTCTGCAAATCAAATGAAAAATGGACGAGTAGTAAAACATGAAAATGCAGCTAATATAAATGCTTGTTTGCGCAAGTTGATTAATGAATACGAAGAGATTCTTTCGTCTATTCATTATCAGTCGAATATTTCATGCACTGAATTGATACATGTTATAACTCGGGAACAACAAAAAAAAGGAATAACCTTTAATACGGTAGTGAAAGAATATCTTTCAATGATGGAAGCAGACGATCGTAAAAAATCACATAAATTATATAATATAGCTTGTGCAAAGTTCCTTAAACATATGAAAGGTGATTTTCCTTTGGTACAACTCAGTCCGACACATATACAAAGTTTCGCTGATGTAATGAAGGCTGAAGGATTAAAAGAAACTTCTATCAGAATTTACCTCACTTTAATAAAAGTAATATTGAACTATGCCAGGAAAATGAATTATGTAACTTATTTAGTTCATCCTTTTGTTTTATTTAAAATGCCAGTTAGTAATATCAGAGAACTAGATCTGTCCGTTGATGAATTAAAAAAAATACGTGATGTGAAATTATTCAAGTCTGTGCATATCATGGCTCGAGATATATTTATGTTAACTTATTATTTAGGTGGCATTAATCTAAGAGACCTAATGGAGTATGATTTCACTAAAGGAAACTGTATGAGATATATAAGACATAAAACCCGTAATAGCAAAAAAAATGAAAATGAAATAGCTTTCACTATCCAGCCAGAAGCACAGACAATTATTGAACGATATATTTCTGAAAATGGGAAATTAGTTTTTGGCAAATATGAATCTTATGAAAAAAAGTATATAGTTTGGTTTTTAGACATATAGGGAAGGTGACTGATCTGGCAGGCATAAATAGAAAGGTTTCATATTATTCTGCAAGAAAAACATTTGCACAACATGGTTATGATATAGGTATCGAAATAGAAAAAATAGAATATTGTATTGGTCATAGTATGAAAAACAATCGTCCTATATTTAATTATATACGAATAATGCAAGAGCACGCCGATAAAGTTTTTAGAGAAATCTTCGATCAATTGCTTAAATAGTCAATGTTATTATATATGCATAAATGTCTTTCATATCATGTAAATGTTATTATTGTATTACCTTAAAAAGTAAGTGTGGTTCATAAATCAAGCAAATGCACTTAGACAGCTAATAAAGTACACTTGCTTTTTGGGGATATTTTTTAAGTTTAAGTCAGGATATAAACTACTCCATATAAATTTGAGAGCAAAGTGAAATATTTCATAAATACTAACTAAAAGAGTTTTTTTTCCCAACAGCAATAAGAGCACTTTATATTCTCTATTATTGTATCATCTATATTATAAAATTCGATGAAATGGGCTTTTTGATACTTTCAACTTTATATATCAAGTTAACTTTTGTTTAACTTAATAATTAAAGTATGAAAGACAGAAAGAATTCAAGTCTGTTGGGACATCGATTAAAATTTCGGTGGCTTTTTTCTTTAGTCTGTTTGCAGGTCCTCTGCCCCTTTCCTTTGGAGGACAGTCGGCAGTAGCTGCAAACAATATTATTCAGCAACAAAAATATCAGTGACCGGTAAGGTCGTAGATAATTTAAGGGAGAGCCTATTATTGGTGCCAATGTTGTTGTACAAGGTCAGACAGTAGGTACTATAACCGACATTGATGGAGTTTTTAAACTGGATGTTCCTAAAGGAGCTAAGTTATTGATTTCATTCATTGGATATAGTTCCAAAACTGTAGAAGTAAAACAATCTAACATTGAAATAGTTTTGGATGATGATTCTCAAATGTTAGGAGAAGTAGAGGTTGTAGCTTATGGCGTTCAGAAAAAGGTTTCTGTGACTGGAGCTATTTCCAGTGTAAAAGGTGAAGAATTGACAAAAACTCCAACAGGCTCCATTTCTAATATGTTATCAGGGCAAATGGCAGGTTTGACTACCGTACAGTATTCCGGTGAACCGGGGAGTGATGCAGCGAATATTTTTGTCCGTGGTCAAGCTACATGGAATCAATCTGCTCCTCTTATTCAAGTAGACGGTGTGGAACGTAGTATGAATGATATTGATCCTAATGAAATAGAAAGTATTTCTATATTAAAAGATGCTTCTGCTACGGCTGTTTTTGGTGTACGAGGTGCAAATGGCGTTGTTTTAATTACGACTAAAAGAGGTAAGGAAGGAAAAGCTAAGATTTCATTTACGACTTCCTCAAGTATTATTGCCCCGACCGAAAGTATTAAAATGGCTAATTCTTATCAATATGCTACTTTTTATAACCAAATAAATACTGGTGATGGTTTGAATCCTACGTTTTCGGATGAAATAATCCAGAAATTTAAAGATGGTTCAGATCCCGTTCGTTTTCCAAGTGTGGATTGGGTAGACTATTGCTTAAAAGATATGACCCTTCAAACACAGCATAATGTTAATATATCAGGTGGTACAGACCGTGTACGTTATTTTATTTCAGCAGGAGCTTATACACAAGGCGGTTTATTTAAAGAATTTGACTTGCCTTATAATCTGTCTTATCAATATAATCGTTTCAATTACCGTTCAAATCTAGATATTGACGTAACCAAAACGACAACATTATCAATGAATATTGCTGGTAATGTGAATAATGCTTCTAAACCTTATACTGGACAGGGTAGTGCCGGGATGTTAATAAACATGTATTATTCCACTCCGTTTTCTAGCCCGGGACTTGTCGATGGCAAACTGGTTAATGCAAGTACGGACTATCCGGATTTGAGAATGCCTTTTACTGGTGGTAGCGGCATGGGATACTATGGTGGAGGTTTTATGCGAACCAGTAATAACACCTTAAATGCTGATGTCCAATTAAAACAAAAACTGGATTTTATAACTAAAGGATTGTCATTCCATATTAAAGGATCATACAATAGTGGTTTTACATCTTATACACAGGCTAGTGCTAGTGTTGCAACTTATACTCCTGTATTACAAGAAGATGGTACGATTGCTTATAAGAAATATGGACAAAATTCTCAGTTGAAATATGAAGATAAGGATCCGGCTAAATCACGTGATTGGTATATGGAGGCAGCCTTAAACTATGCCCGGGAATTCGGTAACCATCATGTTTCAGCATTATTGTTATACAATCAGTCTAAGATATATTATCCTAGTGCATATTCTGATATTCCTCGTGGTATGGTTGGTATAGTGGGACGTGCAACTTATGATTGGAAAAACCGCTATATGGCAGAATTCAATATTGGATATAATGGTTCCGAGAATTATGCACCCGGCAAACGTTTTGGTACTTTTCCGGCCGGTTCTTTTGGTTGGATTGTTAGTGAGGAAAAATTCTGGAAACCTATAAAATCAATAGTAAGTTTCTTGAAATTTCGTTATACAATCGGTCTAGTTGGTAATGATAGTTTTGACGGAAACAAGCAACGTTTCCTCTATATGTCTGATCCTTATGTAGTTAATAATTCTTCTTTAATTAACCGTGATGGTCATGGTTTTTTGTTTGGTATCAATAATTCCACAGTAAGTCCTGCTGCTTATGAAAATGGAAAGAATAACCAAGATATTACATGGGAAAAAGCGTTGAAAACCAATTTGGGTGTAGATGCTAATTTCCTTAATGACCGTTTACGCACTTCATTTGATTATTATCATGAAAAACGTACAGACATTATGTTGAGTGACGGTACGGCTCCTTCTGTATTAGGATTTACTCCTCCATTGGCTAATCTTGGGGAAATGAGAAGCTGGGGTTGGGAAATCACTTTAAAATGGAATGATCAAATAGGTGACAATTTCAGGTATAACGTAGGATTGAATTTGATGTACAATCAAAATCGGGTGGTAGAGAGAAAAGAAGCTCCGCAAAATGAAGAGTATATGTATCAAAAAGGACGTCGTCTTGGTTCACGCAGTCAATATAAATTCTTTGAATATTATAATTCGGAAACAACCCCTGCTCATTACAAAGAAGTATATGGTACGGATATGCCAGAACAATTAGTCAGTGATTTAAAAAATGGTGATTGTGTATATGTCGATTTAAATAACGATGGTAAAATAGATTCTAACGATATGTCACGTCAATTTGGTTTCACAGATGATCCGGAATACATGGCCGGTCTTAATATGGGATTCAGTTGGAAGGGATTTGATGTTTCAATGCAATGGACTGCCGCATGGAATGTAAGCCGCAGTATATCAAGTGTATTCCGCCGACCTTTTACAGACCGTACAAACTCAGATCAAGGAGGTTTGTTGGAATATATGTTAGATCATACATGGACTCCAGAGAATCCGAATCCAAATGCGGAATATCCGCGTGCGACATTTATCAACGATACCAATAACTATGCGGAATCAACTTTGTGGGAGAAAGATGCTAAGTATCTTCGTTTGAAAAATCTGCAAATTGCTTATAATTTCAATCTTCCGTTTATGAAAAAACTGAAACTGAATACTATGCAGTTAGCGTTAAGTGGATATAATTTATTGACCTTTACTCCATATTTTTTGGAGTGATCCGGAATCAAAGGCTAGTAATTCTCCCTCTTATCCGCTGACAAAAACATATTCATTGAGTTTGAAACTTGGTTTTTAATCTTAATAATGCAATCAAATGAAAAAATATAATAAATGGATTTTTAATGTTGCTTCAGGACTGGCTCTGACATCTGTCATCGCTACTTCATGTGTCGATGAGATTAAGTTTGGCAACTCTTTTTTGGAAAAGGCTCCGGGAGGGTCGGTTACAAAAGATACAGTATTTAATAATGCTGAATATACCCGACAATTTCTGACTAATCTTTATGGCATGCAATATTATGGGCTTCCATATAAGAATGTGGCTAATCAGGAAAGTTCCAATCAATATGTAGGCAAGCCTGAAGCTTTAACAGATTTGTATGTTTTCACTTATCCGTCATGTGGAATCTCAGGACCATATTATAAAGGTACTCACACTGCCAATTATGGTAAACGTTCTGATAAATTTGATTATTTAAGAAATAATGTCTGGGAAGCTGTACGTGGAGTATGGATGTTGATTGAGAATATTGATAATGTACCGGGGCTAGGGGAAGATGAAAAAGCTTCTATGGTGGCACAGGCGAAATGTATTCTTGCTTCCCGTTATTTTGATGTATTTCGTCATTATGGTGGCATTCCTTTAATTAAAGGTACATTCAGTGGAACGGATACAAGCTATGAAATGCCTCGTAACAGTGTGGAAGAAACAGTGAATTATATGGTACAATTGCTGGATGAAGCTGCTGCTGTACTTCCTTGGACTGTAGAAACACCTGCATCTGAATCCGGACGCTGGACTAGAGCGGCAGCTTTAGCTTATAAATGTCGTATTCTTCAATTTGCAGCCTCACCTTTATTTAATTCCGACCAGCCTTATTACCCGGGAGCGACAGGCAATCCTGCTATTTGGTATGGTGGCTATAAACCGGAACTATGGGATCGCTGTCTGGAAGCGTGTGAACAATTCTTTAATGAACTGGCTTCTAAAGGTGGATACAGTTTACAGCAGGCGAAAGGTACTCGTCCAGAAGATTATCGTTTGGCATATCGTGCAGGCTATGCTAATTTGGATAGCCCGGAAGTATTGATAAACACACGTGTAATTGATATTGATGCATTCAAATCAAGTCATTATAATTGGCACCAATGGGGAGATCCTCTTATGAAAATTCATCGTGGTTACAGTCCTACACAAGAATATATGGAAATGTTCCCTTGGAAAGATGGTACGCCGTTTGATTGGGA
>VOFF01000141.1_pt1 | contig 56000 bp, 81 predicted proteins | sample 5384061 | NCBI WGS metagenome assembly VOFF01 (sample SAMN12384725, study PRJNA508395) | human gut metagenome | isolation source: healthy gut E | host: Homo sapiens | reverse complement strand
AGACCGTGGATATACTTCTCTACCAGCTCCAATTCGCGGGTAAAGCGGGACTGTGTTTTTGCAGAGGATAATATCGAACTTGTGTTGCTCTGCGTCTTAGCAGCCGCTTAAACTGCGGCCGCCGCCTGTCTGCACCAGTATAATCATCATCACTGTAAATCTGATAAACTTCCCACCCCTGTTCTTCTGCATACTGCACCAGCATTGCTTTCTGATTCTGAATGCTGCCCGAATCATCGGTCGCACATAACTTGTTTTTATCTTCCTCGGATAAACGGCAATAAATTGCTGTTTTTTCATGTTCTATCCCTCATTCAGATAAGAACAAGCTGTTTCCCTACTTTTTATTGTAACGCATAACTGCACTTTTGTCATTGCCTTTTCTCCGTAATTTTCGTCTCTGCCTGTTCGATACGGTTAATCATTTCTACCCATTTCTCTGTAAACCGTTTCCGGTCGCAGGTTTCCCTTCCATTCTGAAAAACGTGTGTGCAAACCGCTTTAATCTGCTGTTTTGCCATACGGCTTCACCTCTCCTTTCAGAATAGCCTATTTTACTCTCTACTAAAGTAAAACCCGCCTGCTGCAAAACAGGCGGGTTTTCATTCTACTCTCAAATCCAGTATTCGTTGCGGTCGCTGTCCATGATGAAATCATGTTCGTGCGAAACCTCGGTCACGACGGACGAGGGCGCATCCGCCCATGTACGGAGATTGCCGCTGTAACCGGAAACATCCGGCGAAGTGTCGCGGCCGGTAATCTGGCAGATTGCCTTTGCGAACGTCAGACGGGATACATCACCGCTGAGGCCGATGTTCGTTTTCGTTGCATAGGCCACCAGTGAATTAAGCTGACCAGACGCAGCCCAGATACGCAGGTAGCCGTTCTTAGAGATCGTATAGTTAATCTCGTAATCGTCACCCTCGTCCATGCGAGTGGTATCAAACGCGGACGCAGGCAGAACGCCGATGGAAACGAAATACTTTGCTTCTTCCGGAATATCATACGGGTATTTCCGGAACGGTAGTCGTGCCGCGCGGCAGCCATGTGTTGCCGCCGTTTGCGATCAGACGATATACAACCGTGCAGGCTTCCTGCAGGGATACGCGATCATTCGGCCGCCACAGGCCGTCCGCGTAGCCACCGAACAGCTGATAGTGAATATCCGTCAGCACCGGTGTACCAGACGAACCAGACGAAACGACTTCAATCTCCGGCGAACGGCCCGAAGCCGAACCATTGTCACCCGTAGCCGCGGCAAGATTGGTATACGTCTTGCCGCCCGCATCGGTCTTAAACTCAACCGTGATTTTCACCACGCGCTTTTCGTTCGGCGCAATGTCACCGAGTTCCAGAGTAAATACTTTGCTTCGGAAACTCCACTTGTTGTTCAGAACACCGTCCACATAGACGTTATTTTTTTCAAAACCGGCGTTACCAGCGTGGTATCCAGCGTATCTTTGAGGATAACCCGTTTCCACATCTGGTTAGAATCGTTGCCAACCGTGATGGTAAAAGTGGCACGTTTGCGGTCTGCCGAAACTCCAGAACCCACATTCACCACAGTTTTATCAACCTCTTTGGTTACATAAAAATTTGCGTTATTATCCGTTGCAGTGCCGTGACCGTTATCGCCATCAAGCGAAGCAGTGTTGGTAATCGTTGTGCCAGCCGCACTTTCAAGCACCTGCACGTCAAAAGTGATTTCAGCCGATTCGCCCGGTTAGAGATCACCTACGAGCACAGACAGCGCATTGCCGCTCAAATGATACAGCGCAAATTCGTTGTTGATATACACGCCGCCTACCAGCTTAACACCAGTCGGGAGCGTATCGGTCATTACGACATTCTTCCATGCAGCAGTTGCCTTATTGCCGTTCTTCGCGGTAATGGTGTAGGTGAAAGTATCGCCTACATTGGCAGTCGTGACACTTGCGGACTTGTTGACGATCGGAGCAGCTTCGCCCTCGTCAATCTGAACACCGCCGTCCGGCATGGGAGTTTCCTTGCCGTTATCATCGAGAATAGCAGTGTTTACGATAAACTTGCCCTGTGAACCATCATCGACGGTTACGTCAAAACTGAGTACCGTCTGAGCACCTGCCGGAATCGCATCCGGCGTGAACGTAATTGTTTTCATCGTAGCATTGTACGAATAATTGACCGTTGCCGAACCATTCTCCTGCACGTTTCCTGCAAAACTTACTCCATCAGGCAAAACGTCAATCACTTTCATGTTCTCCCAGTCTGCGGTAGCTGCTGCACCGTTTTCCAGGCGAATGGAGTAAGTGATCGTATCGCCAACTGCTGCGGTGGTCTTGTTTGCGGTCTTATTGCCCGCATGACCGTCTGCCGTACCATCTTCAATGTCCACACCGTTATCTGTACCGCTCTTGTCCGGCGTATTGCTGCCGCTGACGAGGGCGGTATTTTCAATGTGCATACCGTAGGCATCGCTGTTGACAGTCACATCAAAACGAATTGCCTTGGTCTGGTTCGGCGCGATCTCACCGAGCGATACGGTCAGGGTCTTGCCGGTATTGTCGTACTGATATTCTGCGGAGTAGCCGTCTACGGTTACATTGCCGCGGAAAGTCAGTCCGTTCGGAATGGTATCGGTCATAACCGCATCACGGATATTCACATCCGCACCGGTCGCATTGGCAGCGTTTACGGTGTAGGTGATCGTATCGCCAACCTTGGCAGTGGTTTTGTCTGCGGACTTGGAAACGGTCAGCAGAGCGTCACCGTCTGCGATTGCTACACCATCGTCCTTGTCCTGCACCGGGTCTGCATTGTCCGATGTCAGCGTTGCAAGGTTCTGGATGGTGGTGTTGTACGCGGATTCGTTCACCGTTGCGGTGAAGCCGATGATCTGCTTTGCATCCGGCTTAATCGTGCCGACATTGACGGTCAGCAGACGGGTGTTTTCATCGTAGGTGTAATCGTTGGTGTTCTTGCCGTTCAGCGTGACAGAACCGTATTCAAAGGTCAGTCCAGCCGGAAGAACATCGGTGATAACGCCGTTCTCAACCGGAACAGTTGCGGTATCATCATTCTTGACGGTCAGCGTGTACGCGATTTTATCGCCCACGCGGGCAGAGGACTTGTTTGCAGACTTGTCGATCTGCGGCTTTGCTTTGCCGTCACCTACGGTTACGCCGTTGTCCTTGCCGCTGGTGTCCGGCGTGTTGTCGGACTTCATTACAGCGGTGTTGTAGATGGTCTTGCCGTATGCAGCAGTATTGACCACTGCAACGAAAGTTACCGTTTCACTTTTCTCAATGCCGAGATCACCGACCTTGACGGTCAGAACGCGGGACGCTTCATCATAGCTGTAATCGTTGGTCAGCTTGCCGTTCAGCGTAACCGAGCCGTACTGAATATCCAGTCCGTTCGGAATGGTATCGGTCAGCACAGCGTCCTTGATCGCTGCGCTTGCGAACTCGCCGTTTGCCAGCTTGATGGTGTAAGTTACCTTATCGCCAACATTGGCAGCGGACTTGTCCGCAGTCTTGGTGACTTCCGGCTTGGTCTTGCCGTCACCGATCTCAACGCCCTTGTCCTTACCCTCGGTGTCCTTGATGTTATCGCCGGAGAGGACAGCGGTATTGTGTACGGTCTTGCCGTAAGCCGACTTGTTGACGGTCACGGCGAAAGTTACGGTGCGTGCTGCGTTCGGCTTCAGATTGCCGATAAACACAGTCAGCTTGCGGCTGGTGTTGTCGTAGCTGTACGGATAGGACTTGCCATCGACCTGCACACTGCCGTCTACGAAGTCCAGTTCAGCCGGAATGGTATCTGCCATTTCGGCGTTTTCAATCTCGTAAACAGCACCGTCACCGTTGCCGACCTTGACAGTGTAGGTGATCTTGTCACCGACATTCGCGGAGGTCTTGTCCGCAGTCTTAGTCACATACGGCGCGGTATCGCCCTTTTGACATACACGCCATCGTCCTTGTCCTCGTAAATGTTGGTTTTCTTGCCGCCAGTGGCGGTCACATAACCATTCGTGCCCTTTGGCAACAGCGGTGTTGTAGATCGTCTGATTGTACATATCGCCGTTGATCTTTGCCTTGAAAGTGACGGTTACGGTCTTGCCAGCAGCAATATCACCGAGGTTTACGGTCAGCGTACCGTTCTTGACGGTATGGGTAGCCGCTACATTGTTTACATAGACGCTGCCCTCGATAAAGGTCATGCCAGACGGGATTTTATCGGTCAGCACAACGCTTTTCCATGCGGAACTTGCCTTTTTATCGTTCGCCAGCTTGACCGTGTAAGTGATCTCATCGCCTACCTTTGCGTCCTTGACGCTTGCCGTCTTTTCGATGGACGGGAGCGCGTCACCGGTGCTGTACTTATAAGTGATCGTGCGGATATAGCCGCGATACTCATAAGCCGGAATGGACTTGGGCGCGGATTCTGCCTTGCCTGCCGTAGTGACAGACTTTGCGATCTCCCTTGCCGTTGGTATCTACGAATTTCTCGACAATGATGTTGTACTTGCCATCGTTGTACTTCGCGTCATGCCATTCCTCGGCGGTATGGGATACCGTAGCTTCCATGAGGTCTGTGTAGCCCCAGAACGATTCTGCAAGATCGTTGTACGGATTTCGCACATTCAGTGCCTTTAGCTTTTCGCGAGTAACAGTGCGGTTAATCATGCTGTTTACCAGCGTTACGGTTTCGGTTCGGGTAATTTCCTTGTCGGGACGGAAAGTGCCGTCCGGGTAGCCCTCAATCCAGCCCGCTTCACTGGCAGCGTTGATATAGCTGTATGCCCAGTGACCTTTCTCTACATCGGAGAAAACCTTGCCGTTGGTATATTTGAGGTTCTGGAAACGCGCCGCCAGCACAGCAAACTCCGCACGACTAATGGGCGCGTTCGGTGCAAAGCTGTCCTTGGACTTTCCTTCCAGCAGCCCGATGTTGTACAGCATTTCGACAGGCTCATAGAACCAGTTCTTTGCGCTTACATCTTTGAAAGTGCCGTTTGACATACGCCGCGTAAAGCTGGGATAATCACCGTCATACAGACGGTAAAGATCATAGCCGCTTCGGCGGGTCAGATCACCGTTCGGGTGTACGCCCTTGTCGGGATAACCGATGATGTAGGTCAAGTCCTTATGCGAATACACATACTCAACACTTTCGGTATAATCCGCGTAGGTGTAGTTTGTGATCGTCTGCGGGGACTTTTCCTCGTGCGTGACGCTGTATGTCTGCTTTTGGACAATCTCCTTGCCGTTTTCTGCGTCAAGATATTTTGCCGTCACCGAGGATAGCGTGCTTGCAGACTGCGTACTGACAGCAAACGAATTAGGGATAATCGTTGCCGCCATCGCCAGCGACAATCCCGCTGAGGTGATTCGCTTTATAATCGACATTGTTTCACTCCATTTCCATTAACCTCAACTGCCCCGGCAGCACACCATCCTGCAGCCACCAGTGCAGCACTTCTTCCCCGCTCTGCCAGACGAGCGATTGCCTGCTGTTCCTTATTCATTGCGCCCCATCAGCTTGAAGTAGGCTTTGGGACGTTTCGGCAGTTCCGTCCAGAAATACAGCGACCGTACAGATCGTGAACGAAACTCTCACGGCCTAAGTAAAGCTGTACGTCCATTTTGCCGTTCGGGTACAGGCACAGAACCCGATGGCCGCGTTCCGGCAGTATCTTATTTGCGTTTTTCCATTCCATAGATGACCTCCAAAAGCAAAACCGGAGGAATCCATGCGATTCTTCCGGTTTGTGATTATTCTGTTGTCCGGATTTTTACACTATCATATATATCATCACCTCGCATTTCTCTGTCAGCCTACTCGTCCTCAGCCCCGGCTGCTGGGAAACATCAGGCGGCCGGCGGCGTACCGACCTCACAGGCATTGCACCTATCTTGTTGTCCGATCTCATAGCCTGCGACGCTTTTTAACGCTCAGACGGTGACTGATCGGGAGTATCATTATCATCTATGCGGGTCGTCGCCTTGTCGGGAGCCGCCCGACAGTTCGCGGCTTTACGCCGCAGCTCTCCGCACAGAATTTGTACCTGATGTTTGATGTTTTATCCCCTCACTGTTCCCCCAAGAAAAACAGCCGCTGTATCAGCTGAATTTAGAAATTTGAAAAATATTTTTCAGCTTATCCAAAATCCGGTTACGATCTCTTACAATCTTCATAGGCGGCACACTGATTTCACGAGCATATTCTCGTACCCCAAGTCCGCGAAAATACAGCGCGTCTATCAGCCTTTTCTCATCGTCGCTCAACTTAGCAAGCACAATCGGCAAATGTTTTTGCCTGTTCTTCTCTCATTTTTGCATTTTCGTGTTCAATGCAGATTTCTTCCGCGCTCGGTTCTGCATTTTCCAGCGTTTCGATATGTATACCATCCTCCATCGTGCGTTCCAGCGATATTTCGTTCTCAGCCGGAATATCCTCCCCGATATATCTTGCACGCCGGTCCATCTGCGAATACGCCGCAAACACTTCGGCCGAAACCTCTACATCCTGCCCAAACACGGTGATGATGTTTGCAACCACGTTGCCGTCCTTATCTTTAATCCGCTTGTAGTTGCGGTTTTTCTGCCAGTTTTTCATTTTCAAGCTCCAATCTTAAAGTTTTTGTTTAAGATTGGAACTTATGGATAGCGGGCAATGCAGGCTTGCCAGCAATCTGAAAAAGAGCGAAACACCCTGCACTTTTTTGATTTTAGGGCAAAAAAAGCCTTTCGCATAGCAAAATTGCCGTATGAAAGGCCTTGTTTCAATCTATTTGATTCTCTAAAAAGCAGCATAAATGCGATATTGTGTTACATAGTACGCACCATTCGGTAAATTCATAATGCCATTTGTTGCACAATAAAACAACATAAAAAAGGATAAGTCACAATTGACTTATCCCTTTTCTACAACATTCTGCAAAAGGTATCTCTGTCTTTTTATATCAGGTAAAAAATTACTTGTTCTTATTCTTGATGTACTCGTCCATCGCAGCTGCAGCGCGCTTGCCTGCGCCCATTGCGAGATAACGGTAGCTGCGCCGGAACGGCGTCGTCGCCGCCGGCGAATACGCCGTCCTTTGGAGGTGATGCCGTGCTCGTCATCAGCCACGATGCAGCCCCTTGCGGTTGGTATCCAGACCCGGCGTGGTGTGGCGAATCAGCGGGTTCGGGCTGGTGCCGATCGCCGCGATAACGCAGTCAGATCAAGCACAAACTCGCTGCCCTCGACAGGAATCGGACGGCGGCGGCCGGATGCGTCAGGCTCGCCAAGCTCCATCTGCTGGCACTTGAGGCCGGTGACGTTGAAGTTCTCGTCAGACAGCACCTCGAGCGGCGCGGTCAGGAACTTGAACACAACGCCCTCTTCCTTGGCGTGGTGGATCTCCCTCGAGACGAGCCGGAAGCTCCTTCTCGGAACGGCGGTATACGATGTAAACCTCGTCCGCGCCCATGCGCTTTGCACAGCGGGCGGCGTCCATGGCTACGTTGCCGCCGCCGACTACTGCGACCTTCTTGGCGTGATAGATCGGGGTGTCGGCGTTTTCCTTTGTACGCCTTCATCAGATTGATGCGGGTCAGGTATTCGTTCGCGGAGTAAACGCCGTTTGCGTTCTCGCCCGGAACGCCGATAAAGGTCGGCAGACCGGCGCCGGAGCCTACAAAGATAGCCTCGTAACCGTCACCGAACAGCTCGTCGATGGTCTCAGAACGGCCTACAACGAAGTTCAGAACAAACTCAACACCGAGATCCTTCAGCGTGTCGATTTCCTTCTGCACGATAGTCTTCGGCAGACGGAACTCCGGAATACCGTACATGAGTACGCCGCCGGCGGTGTGCAGCGCCTCGAAAACGGTAACCTCGTAACCCATACGAGCCAGATCGCCTGCACAGGTCAGACCGGCCGGGCCTGCACCAACGATGGCAACCTTGTGACCGTTGGACTCCGGCTTTACTGCCTTCTCAGTGCTGTTTTCGCGCGCATAGTCGGCTACAAAGCGCTCCAGACGGCCGATGGCAACGGCCTCACCCTTGATGCCGCGTACGCAGTGGCACTCGCACTGGCTCTCCTGCGGGCAGACACGACCGCAGACAGCGGGCAGTGCGGAGGTCTCCTTGATCTTGGCAGCCGCCTCGAGGAACTTGCCCTCAGCGACCAGCGCGATGAACTCCGGGATCTTGACCTGTACCGGGCAGCCGGTCATGCAGGGCTTGTTCTTGCAGTTCAGGCAGCGCTGTGCTTCCTCGACCGCCATTTCAGCGGTGTAGCCGAGCGTTACCTCTTCGAAATTTTTATTGCGGACGTCCGGCGCCTGCTCAGGCATCGGGCACTTCTTCGGATTCATATTCGGCATGATTACTTGACCTCCTTCTTGAACAGATTGCAATGCTCCTCGCGGCGCTCTACCGCCGCGCGCTCCTGTGCCTTGTACATGGCACCGCGGCGCATTGCACTGTCAAAATCAACGAGGTGACCGTCGAAATCCGGGCCGTCAACGCATGCGAACTTGGTCTCGCCGCCAACGGTAAGACGGCAGCCGCCGCACATGCCGGTACCGTCAACCATGATGGTGTTCATGGAAACGATGGTCTTGAGGCCGTACGGACGGGAGGTCTCGCAGACAAACTTCATCATAATCATCGGGCCGATGGCGATAACGGCATCGTACTGGTTGCCCGCGTCGATGAGCTCCTTGAGCACCTGCGTAACCAGTGCCTTGCGGCCGTTCGAGCCGTCGTCGGTGACGATGTGCAGGTTGGTGCAGGCGTTCTTCATCTCGTCCTCGAGGATGATGATGTCCTTGTTGCGGAAACCGGCGATCAGGTCAACCTCAGCGCCCATTTCGTGCAGCTTCTTTGCCTGCGGATATGCGATAGCGCAGCCCAGACCGCCGCCGACAACAGCGACCTTCTTGAGACCCTCAAGCTCGCTCGCCTTGCCGAGCGGACCGACAAAATCATGCAGGCAGTCGCCCTCATTCAGCGCGCCGAGCGCCATCGTCGTTGCGCCGACCTAAAATCTGCGATCGTGAGCGGAATACGCTCGCCTTCTGCGCTGACACGCAGGATGATGAACTGACCCGGCTCTGCCTTGCGGGCAACGTGCGGTGCCTCGATCACCATCAGCTTGGTGTTTGCGTTCAGCGTTTGCTTTTTTCAAAATCTGATACATTGGTCAAATATCCTTTCGCCAAACCGAATCAGGGGTATAGGAAAAGCCGCACAAGCGGCTTTTCCAGCAATATGAGAAGAAAAACTTATGGGTTAGTTAAAAGAGAGAGAATAAAAATATTAGAGAGTATGTCTTAAATGACATGAAGAATGGGAAGAACATTGGAGCGTTTTCCCAAGCGCGAGTGAGAGTGAGGGATCAGAAAATAATGCTTATACCAGGCTCTTCAGCTTGTCCAGATACTCCTGAGCATTGTCCGGAGTAATGACCTTACAGCCGGTATCGATGAAGTCATCCAGCTTTTTCGCCTTCGACAACGTCGAGCAGGCTCTTAACACACTGGAGCCCATGTTGTACGGGTCCTGTGCAACGGTGCAGGAAGATTTCGCCCTCAACAACTGCCTGTACGCCGGAGGAGATGCCGTCGAAGCCGCATACGATGATGCCGTCGCCGTCACGGCCTGCCTGCTTGATGGCACGGGATGCGCCGAGCGCAACATCGTCTGCGCAGCATACGATCGCATCGATGTCCGTGAAGGACTGGAGAACACCATCGGTTACGGTAACAGCCTTGTCTCCCTACGCCGTCGGTGTACTGCGTGGAGATAATCTCGCAGCCGCCTTCTTCAAGTGCCTTCTTGTAACCAGCTACACGAGCCTCAGAGGTGGACTCGCCCTGGATATTCGCCAGAATAACAACCTTTCCGCCCTTACCAATCTTCTCGGCTACATACTTGCCGCCCTGATATGCAGCGTCCTCGTGCGCCGTGCCGATAAAGGTTTCCGCCTGATCAAAATTGGTGTCAATCGCCAGAACCGGAATCTTTGCCCCGGTCAGTGCATTTCGATCTGGTCTGCCTGCAGCGGTGCGATTGCGATTGCTTCGCACATATCTGCGTTTACGATGGTCTCTACCATGTTCAGCTGACCGTCGAAGTCGGTATCGCTGTTTGCACCGCGTACGTCAACTTCTTACGTTGCCGAGATCCTTTTCCGCCTGCTCGATGCCTGCGATAACGTAGCTCCAGTATTCGGAAGAGGTGGTCTTGAGCACTACACTCAGCTTATGGGTGTCGCCGCTGCTGCTTGCCTGGGAATCGCCGGAGTCATGCCGGATGCGCTGCTACCGCCGCATGCACTCATGGAAACTGCCATCAGTCCTGCCAGCAGCATCGCTGCGGAACGCTTAAAAAGGTTGCTTCTCTTCATCTTTCTTTCCTCCTGTTAGACAAGTTGTCTGTTGGAATCATATTACCGGGTAATATGACCTTCTTTATATCAACAGGGGCGGTTTCACACCTATTCCCGCCCCTGCTGTATACCATTTGCGGGGGATTATGCCTCTACCTTTTCCCACTGACCGGTGGTCTGTGCCTTGATCAGTGCGTCGGAGATCTTGCAGGCCTCGTAGCCGTCCTCGGCACCCGGGCCCGGAACGTCGGTCTTGCCCTGCAGGTAATCTACCCAGTACTGCAGCTCTTCCTGATAAGCAACTACGAAACGGTTGGTCCAGTCCTCCGGGATGGCCTGACCGCACTGCAGGTAGGAGCGGACGATCGGCTCTGCCGCTACCGGCAGGCGGATGGTGCCCTTCTCGCAAACCAGCTCGCACAGGATCTCATAGCCGTAGTAGCTGTTGCCGGAAACCTCAACGTCGATCAGTACGCCGGAGTCGGACTGCATAAGTACCAGCTGCGGGTCCTGGCAGGTGCCCTCTGCGAAGCAGGTTGCACGCGGGAAGCGAACAGCAACTTCGTTCAGGTTCTCACCCAGCAGCCAGCGGCAGATGTCGATCTCGTGGATTGCAATGTTGGTGATGTGCTGCTCAGTGGTGTGGTTCTTCGGATGGCTGCGGGTACGGCTGATGCAGTGTGCCATCAGCGGAGCACCCAGTTCGCCAGAGTCGAGGATCTTCTTCATCTTGATGTAGTCCGGGTCAAAGCGGCGCATGAAGCCGATCTGCAGCAGACGCTTGCCGGAAGCCTTCTCAGCCTCTACGACCTTCTTTGCATCCTCGAGCGTGGTAGCCAGCGGCTTCTCGCAGAATACCGGCTTGCCGGCTTCGATGCACTTTACCGCCAGATCAGCATGAGTGCCGTCCCAGGAGGCGATAACAACAGCGTCGATCTCGGGAGAAGCGATCAGCTCCTCTGCGCTTGCCATTACCTTTGCGCCGTAGGTCTTAGCGACCTCCTCAGCACGCTCGGTGTTCAGATCGTAAACAGCAGCCAGACGAGCGCCGTCTACATAGGTTGCAATGTTCTGAGAATGGGTGTGACCCGATGTTGCCGCCTGCGCCCAGTACGCCAATAGCGAGTTCCTTCTTGCTCATGATGTGTTCTCCTTTTCTTTTTATATGGGCGTATCTGAAAAGCCGTGATGCTGACTTTTCAGATACCGCCGAACCGTGTGATTTTACTTTTACTTCTTCTTGCCGTCCAGATAGGCCTGATGCAGCTGCAGGCAGAACTTCAGGCTCATCGTACCGTCATGTGCGGTGGTCTCCGGCTTGCGGCCGGTGCGTACACAGTCAACGAAGTCGTCAATCTCCGCCTGGAATGCTTCGCCCCAGCGAGCAAGGAAAGCTCTCCTGGCATTCTTCCACAAAGCCGTTCTCGGTGAACTGCGAGAGGTAATTCTTGCGCGGTACCGAGTTGACACGCAGCGTGCCCTTGGTGCCGACGATCTCGCTTTCAACGTGACTGCAGGTTGCGGTGCGGCCTACCTGAATGTAAGCGGTGGTGTTGTTATCGAACTTGGTCAGCGAGAAACCGTTGTCGTAGTCGTTGTAGTCTGCCAGACCGGTGCAGACATAAGCATCTCCGGTTGCAAAGGAATCGACCGGATCGCCCTCGAGGAACCAGCGTGCAAGGTCGGTGTCGTGGCTGCCCATCTCGATGAACCACGGAACGTAAATGCCCTTCTTAACGCCCTCCAGATGTGCCTCAAGCACGCTGGACGGGTCAAGCGAAACGCCCTTGAACAGGATCGGCTTGCCGATCGCACCGGCGCGGATCTTCTCCTTCGCCTCTGCGTAGGACGGGTCGAAGCGGCGCATGAAGCCAACCGTGAAGCACTTGCTGCCGTTCTCGGCAACTGCCTTCTCGATCTCCTCGCAGTCCTCGATGGTCTTAGCCAGCGGCTTTTCACAGAAGATATGCTTCTTGGCCTTGCAGGCTGCCAGACACGGTGCCTTGTGGGCATCTGCGCCGGTTGCAACAACGATTGCGTCAACCTCAGGATTGTTTACCAGCTCGTCTACATTGGTGTAGCCGTACGGTACGCCGAACTCCTCTTGGAATGCCTTAGCCTTTGCTCTCGGTGCGGGCGCAAACCGCTACAACCTCTGCGTGAGGATTACGCTGCAGGCTGGTGGCGTGCATACGGCCCATCATACCGATACCAACGATACCGAAACGAATCTTCTCCATTTGTAATCCTCCTTATCAGATACCTGCAGTTTTCTTGATATACTCGCGTGCCATCTTGGCATACTCAAGCGGATTTGCCTTTGCCGGGTCCTGCTCGGCCTCTACGATGAACCAGCCCTCGTAGTGTGCATCGTGCAGAGCCTTGAATACACCCGGATAGTCGACGCAGCCGTCACCCGGAATGGTGAAGCAGCCTTCCAGAACCGCCTTGCGGAACTTGAAGCCCTCGGCGTAAGCCTTTTCCATCATGTCGGGACGGATGTCCTTGAGGTGAACGTGGCCGATACGCGGGCCGAACTCCTTGGCTGCCTTGACGGCGTCCTCCTTGGAGAAGGTGAAGTGGCCGGTGTCGAAGCAGAGGTAAACATAGCGCGGATCGGTGTTGTCCATCAAGCGCTTGGTTTCCTCGAAGGTCTGTACAACCGTTGCCATATGGTGATGGAAGCACAGCTTGAAACCGCGGTCAGCAGCAATCTTGCCCAGCTTGTTCAGGCCGTCGCACAGCTTATCCCACTCTTCGTCGGTGGCGATCGGCTTGTTGTCACCGAACATCGAGCACTCCTCTGCGAACAGGCAGCGGGTCAGCTCGCATACATTGATGCGGCTTGCGCCGACAGCCTCGAGGAAGTCCAGCTGCTCGATAAATGCCTTTTCGTTCTCCTCGTAGGGGGTCGAGCACAGGAAGCTCGAGAACCACTGGGATGCAATCTTGATGCCGCGCAGGTCGAGTGCCTTGTTCAGTACGGCCGGGTCGGTCGGGAACTTGCCGCCAACCTCGGTGCCCTGAAAGCCTGCCAGAGCCGCTTCGGATACCATCTGCTCGAAGGTCAGCTCGCCGCCGAGTTGCGGCATGTCGTCATTCGTCCAGCCGATCGGCGCGATGCCGAGTTTTTACATTATTAAACATAGTCTTAAACCTCCCTTAGCACTTTTCCCAAGTGCCCGACTTAACGGACTTGAGCACTGCGTTGATAATGCCGTCAACCTTAGCGCCCATCTCGAAGTTGCAGATGTACTCGCCGCCGTGCATAGCCTGCATGAGTGCGTGAGCCTGCAGCGTCTTCATATCGTCGAATGCGATTGCGATGCCGCCTGCCGGCTGGAAGTACTTTGAAGCCCTTGTGCTGCGGGTTGAGCAGTACGGTGCGGAAGCCGCAGTCACGGCCGTTGTCCTTGTCAGCGTCAGCCTTGAAGTAAACCTGGACCTCGCACATGCGCTCCAGATCGTATACTACCGAGCCCTCGGTGCCCTGAATCTCGTAATAGAAGTAGTTCTTGCGGCCGGTTGCAACACGGGAGGACGAGAAGTCGCCGATTGCACCGTTTTCATACTTAACCAAGAAGGTGATGAGGTCGTCATTCTCAACCTTGCCCATCTCCGTGCTGCCTGCCTTGACCGGGCGCTCCGGAATAACGATGGACTGTACGCCGAGAACCTCGCTCATGTCGCCCATGATCATCTGGGAAACGCTCAGCAGGTGGCTGCACAGGTCGCCGAGTGCGCCGGAACCAGCCAGCTTGTTGATGTGGCGCCATGCGATCGGAATGGACGGGTCAAGTAGCATGTCCTGATCGTAGGTAGCGTGTACGCGCATGATCTTGCCCAGCTTGCCGGACTTAACGAGCTCTGCAACGTACTGATTAGCCGGGTTCATGATGTTGGAGAAACCGCAGTAGTTGACTACGCCCTTTTCCGCTTGGCCAGATCAGCCAGCTCGCGGGACTGCTCAGCGGACAGAGACAGCGGCTTCTCGCAGAAAACATGCTTGCCGTGCTCCAGAGCAGCCTTTGCCATCTCGTAGTGCATGCAGTTCGGGGTTGCAACGTCAACCAGGTCGATTGCCGGATCGGTAACAACGTCCATCCAGTTAGTGGTATAGCGGTTGTAGCCCATGTCCTTAGCGAACTTTGCAACTGCGCCCTCGCTGACGTCGCTTACCAGTTCAAATACCGGCATATCATCGCCGAAAATCATGCGTGCGTTGTGGAATGCGGTGGTGTGGGCCTTGCCCATCCAGCCAGCGCCGATCAGACCGATTTTAATTTCCTGGCTCATAAGTTTTTCCTCCTCAAAAATTCTCAATACCTTTGTTGGATTTTATCGAAAACGCCTTGTGCGTTTCTTACAATGTGAATAGGTGAATGGTTTCCGGGGTCCGGCTCATTATCGAGCCAGACCGATTGGAGAGAACAGCGCGTAGACGCAAAGCATCAGGATGAAGCAGGTCAGCGCTGCGGGTTTTACGTACTTCCACGGGGTCAGGTCAACAGCCTTGGAATCCTCGAGGATGAAGTCGGTAGCACGGGGCTTGAGCTTGCCGATGAGCAGCATCAGTGCCAGATCTACCGGGAACAGTACCGAAAGAACATACAGGTAATGCACATTCAGCGGCAGGAACTTGGAGATCGAGTACAGGATAACGTGTACGACTAGCGTGATCTTCGGTGCGCAGGCCGGAACGCGCTTGGTGTAGAAGCCTACCAGCACGATCGCGAGGATCGGCATGGAGTAGAAGCCGAAGCACTCCTGCAGGAAGTCATACAGACCGGACGGTGCATTGATAACGAACGGCGCTACGCAGATGGATACGATCGCAAGACCGGTGCCTACGCGCTTGCCTACGCTTACCAGATGTGCATCGCTTGCAGTCTGGTTGAACAGCGGCCGGTGGAAGTCCAGCGTGTAAAGCGTTACACAGCTGTTCAGTGCCGAGTTAAAGGACGACAGGATCGCACCGAACAGAACCGCTGCAATGATGCCGAGCAGCCAGTTCGGAATAACCGTGGTGATCAGAGACGGGTATGCCAGGTCGCTGTTTGCCAAGCCGTCTCCGAAGAAGCGGTAAGCCAGCAGACCGCAGATGGTGATGAAGAACGGATCCAACAGCTTGAGGAATGCGGTGAATACAGCACCTCTCTGTGCCTGTGCCAGATTCTTGGCAGCCAGCGTGCGCTGCATGATGGACTGGTTGGTGCACCAGTAGAACAGGTTGTTGAACAGCATGCCGAGGAACAGAACCGGCCACGGAATCATCGGAGGCAGGGCGCTCGCCGGATTGACCGCGTTGAACTTCTCCGCCGGAACATTGGTGATAAAGTCCTGAATGCCGGCAAAGGAAGCTGCCGTTGCCGAGGATGCAGATGGACAGGATCGGAATCAGCAGACCGCCGATCAGCAGACCCACGCCGTTTACGGTATCGGATACCGCAACTGCCTTCAGGCCGCCGAAGATTGCGTAGATCGAACCGATAACGCCGATTGCAACACACAGGATTGCGATGCTCTGGAAGCTGGTGATGCCGAGCAGCTCATCCAGATGGAAGATCTGGTTGAAGGCCAGCGCACCGGAGTACAGTACGGTCGGCAGGTAAGTAAGCATGTAGCCGAGCAGGAACAGGAACGAGATGATCTGCTTGGTGGTGCGGTCAAATCGAACCTCCAGAAATTCCGGGATAGTGGTGATGCCGGCTTTCAGATACTTCGGCAGGAAGATCAGTGCCAGCGCCAGCAGCGCGATACTTGCGTTTACCGACCAGCTCATGGCACCCATGTTGGTCGAGTAGCTTTGTCCGGCCTGTCCGACCAGCTGTTCGGTGGACAGGTTGGTCATTTCCAGTGAACCGGCGATGACCAGACCGGTCAAGCCGCGCCCTGCAAGGAAGTAGCCTTCCTTGGTGGACAGGGGTTCTCCTCCTTGGTCTTGTACCATGAGATCAAGGCTACAAGACCGGTGAAGGCGATGAATGTCAAAATGATAATCAAATGTTTCAACCCCTCTTTTGAATAAGAAGATTCTATTATATTGCAGAATTCCCTATTCTTGTTTTTTTCTTTTTTTGACTTTTTAACTTAAAAAGAAACTATTTTGCGTGTTTTTTGTTTGTTTCCCTTTCGTTGTACCTATCATATATCAAATTCTCGCATTCATCACTACACAGAATAATAATAAAATATCAAAAAATCATACTTTTCATTAGTATTATTTTTTGATATAATTGTATAAGAAAAGCGAATGACAGCATCTCTATGCCATGATATGGTACAAAAAAAGGAGTTGACACCAATTATGCTTAATGATATGGGTATTCTGGCAGATTCTGTACGCTATTACCACGATGCAGATGCCTTTACCGCGACGAACCTGTACCATGTTCCGCACGCAGGCAGCTACCATTGCGACGAAACATACGGTATGCAGCGCAATTATCTGGATATCTGCCAGATGCTTGTTGTAGATGAAGGCGAACTGTCGGTCACCTACCGCGGTGAAACACGCACTGCCGGTCCCGGCAGCCTGATTCTGCTTGACTGCAGAGAACCGCACAGCTATCACGCCCTCACACCGATCCGCATGCGCTGGTTCCACTTTGCAGGCAGCGGCAGCACGGCCTATACACATCTTATTCTCAATACGCACGGGTTCATCCTGCCCACCGGAAGCAATGCCGAGATTGAGGAATGTGTCCGCCGCATCATGGTCTCGGTGCACCTGAACCAGCCCAATCCGCATATTATTTCCCTGACGATCAACAAGTTGCTCGTTCTGCTCGTGCTCGTGCTCGGAGAAAAGAAAAAAAGCGATCTCGAGATCGCCATTCAGGACTCGGCTGACTATATGACGTACAATTACGCGGATAAGTCGCTCTCCATCGAGCACCTGTCGCAGCGCGCTGCGCTCAGCACCTGCTACTATATGCGTAAGTTTAAGGAGTACCAGTCGGCAACACCGCATCAGTTTTTGCAGACTGTGCGTCTGAGCGCCGCCAAACAGCAGCTGCTCACCACCTCGCAGAGTATTGAGACCATCGCAGATAACTGCGGTTTCTCCAGTGCTTCGCACTTCATTATGGCCTTCCGTAAGAGCACCGGCATTACGCCGCATCAGTACCGTACACGCTGGCCCGCTTTTCAGCTGGCTGAACACATAATCCGCGCACTTTACCGGCGGCATGGAATCCCCGCTGACGTAGTAAGACAGCCTTTTTCTGTCGCCGTTGGATACAGCGTGAAAAAGTGGTCAGGAAATCCGCAATATCTTCGCTCTCAGGCTTCCGTCCGGTGATCGTCGGCGCTTGCGTGATAACCATATCTCCATTATCGTCCTTGTGGACGGCTGTTTTGTACACGCTGGATACAGTGTCTTTTTTTCTTGTCGTCCGAAATCGTCTGCGCTACTGTGAACACGACTGCAAAATCGTTTTCACCGCCGTTCTGCTCCACAGACCAAATCTGCACGTCCTGCACGGACGAAGAAACCGCAACGTCACTTTTTCACGGTGTCAGCCGTTAAACGCTGCAGGTCCTCGGTCAAATAGCCAGTCAGCGCATCGGTACGCTGTGCCACAGAATCCTTGTTATTACTCCATGAATAGTAAGTTTTTCGCAAAGTTCCGTACAAACGCTTCTACGCCGCTGGTATCCTCCACACGGCGCTCAACAATCTCCTTTTCGTGAACGGTATGTGTATCAATCGCAGTAAAGTTCTTATACACTGCAAACACAAATCCGCAGATGAACAGCAGCCACAGCACAATCACCGCAGGCTTGCGGCTGTTCACCGTGTAAACGCGCAGTTTCTTTGGTTTCTGCTGTTTTTCTGTCTTTTTCTGAAACATAATTTGTTCTCCTTTTCGTTATTTCTGCGGGACAACTGCGCCACCCCAGCCCCAGCCGCCGAAACCATAGTAAGCCGTCCAACCCTCTACGGTATCAATAACAGTGCCGCCGATGTTGGAAATAATCTGGCCGTTGCCGATGTAAATGCCGACGTGACCCGCATTTCGTCCGCAGGTGTCGTTCGTTCGGGACTGGTACACCGCCGGGTCATTGTAAACCATCGCGCCGAGAGGAACATTCTTGCTGGACTTTCCGACCGTATACAGCGCACGATTTTTGCCCGCACAACAATGCCGGTCGATGGATACACCCGCTTTTCGGTAAACTTCTTCCGCCCATGCTTCACAATATCCGCCATCAGCAGAAATGCCGTACTTTTCTGAATTTCGTGCCACCTCGACAATGCGATTCTGCGCGTCCGTTCCGAGTGCGTCACCGCCGGTCTGCGTCAGATATTGCCGTACCAGCTTGACATAGAACATATTGCCGTAGTTATACCGCCATCCGCCGTTGATTGGCGTAGAAATCTCGTTTTTATAAGTAACTTTTACACCGCCGGAGTGCTGACGCGAAAACTCCTGTGCCAGTTCAAAGGTGTACCGTTTGCCGTTTCGTGCAACGAAATCCAGAAAGTCGCTGCCGTAATTGTACGATTGAATGATGGCGTCCATATCACAGCCCGAGCTTGTCCGCCTTTGCGACCAGTTCCGAGAAATACTTGCAGCCCTGCTTGATACTGTCCTCTGTGCCGAGCGTATTCACCGGCAATCCGGCAGATTCCGAGGACTGCATAACGTCCTCCAATTTGCCCTCGCTTTCCACCTGAATAATAGCAAGCAGGACATAGACATAATCGCTGATACCGTTTTGCCGCGCATATTTCTCTACCATGGGTTGGTGCGCGAGCACTTCCGCTGAGAGGTTCACGCCGATGTACAAACCCGAGCCACTTCCGTCGCTATCCTCATCCGAAGCGATAATCAGAAACATCGACAGAAGTAAAGCAATCAGCAGTCCGAAGCCCAGGGCACCTGCCATTGCCGCCTTTTTCATCATTTTTTCGCTCACCTCGGCTTTCGGAGCGCCGTTGTTTGCGCATAACTTTTCTGGTTTTCCGCTGTTTGAACTCCGCACCAAAGGTTTCTTCGTCCAGTCCTTTTGGCATTGTATATCGTGTTTTCGGCTTGTCCGGCACCATCGGACGTTCTGCCGGACGGTCCGGCTTGCGGTCTGCAACCGTAGTCTGCGGCTTATTCTTGACCGTCGGACGATCTTCCCGCTGTCTGGGTGTCGGTTCAATCCGTTCCGACCGAGGTCGATTCTGCGGTGCAGACGGCTTTTCCGGTTCAGTTTTTCTGCTGTTTGGGGACAGTTGGGCGCTCCTTTGGTGCAACACGAGTGCTTTCCGTTCTGGGCTTCTCCGTATTACCCTCATTGCGTTCTCTTTTTCGCTGAGATAACTGCTCACGGCGGCTTGCAGTGGTAGTTCTACGAGATTCCATCTGTGCAGCACGCGCTTCTCGACGTTTCTGCATGGTTTCCCGTACACTTTTCCGTGCAGATTCAATATTGCTGTGAACCGCGTACTCTGCATTGGTCGGTACGTCCTTGACCTTTTGCACGGTTTCTGCCGCCTTATCCCGCACACGAGATGGCGTATCTGCAATCTTGCCTGCCGTTTCGCCTACTCTCTGACCGAAATTCTTCTTCTCCGGCTGAACGGTTTCACGGCTTGAATTTTCGTGATTTGCCGAAGGCACCGAAGTCCTCCTGGTGCTCTGCGCGGCACGGCGCTGCGCCGAACGCTTTCCCACTCCGACACCTGTCGCAAGCAGTGCCTTTCTCACCGCACGAGATCGTCCGGCGCGGCCGGTTTGTCATGGCTCGACCGACACGACCCGTGCCCTCATCACGCAGACCGATCATGCCGAGCAGTTTGTCGCGCTCCATATACACGCCCGCGAACACAATTACCTGCAGCAACACGACCACCACGAACGGCTTGCCGTTAGCAATCGTGTATGCCAGCGAGGACAGCACCAGCACAAACGTGGTCAGCAGTGTTGTTCCGACACGTAGCATGATTGTGTTAAACAGCGAAATCACCGCTCTCCCTGCTCGTACCGGAAAACGCCGGAATCATGCTGATTAGCAGACTCACCGGCAGGAACATCGCGCTGATGATGAACAAAATCTGCGACAACAGCATACTGCCTGTCAGCATAATCGCAAATGCCGAAACAATCAGATTAAAAATCAGGAAGAACACGGATAAACCAAACCGACTTGTCACCTCGGTTACGGTCAGATTGCCGTTATCGTAGTCCTCTAACTCCGTTTTTACAGCTTCTTCTCGGTCTTTGCCGCGGTTTTCATCCGGCGAAGTGCCGAGCAGGCTGTTTACCCGTTCTTCTCCGATATTCTCCACATCCGAATCGCCAAACTGCATGATAAGCCATGGCTGTTTGACTTGAATCCCGAACAAACAATCCCGAATCGCAGAAACGCCGGTGTTCTCACCTGCCGTGTCCGGCGCAAGGATTTTTCGCGCTCACATCGACAATACCGTTGCTGATGTCGCTCGAAAACTCGTTTACACCGGTAATTGCAGATGGTGCGTAGGCAATCAGTCCAACTGACACCACGAACACGACCACAAAGTTCAGTGCCGCATGAAACGCTTTTGTCGTTTCACGTTTGACCAGTCCAACATAGGTGCAGTACACGCCGACCAGTAGCGTGACAATCGCCATCATACCGGGAAACAGGCCCGTGCTGTCTAATCCGCTGGCCGACACACCAGCAATCAGTTGAATATTTTTTTGCCGATTTCGCTTGCGGCACTGCTGATGAAGTCGAGGTCATACGCCTGCTGAATCAGATAACCAACTGCATTTGAAATGTACAAATTCAGCGTCCACAAGAAGTTTGTAAACAGGTAAATTGCGTACTGCGCCGTCTTTCCGATACCATCCAGCCAGTTCCACGGCAGCCAATCCCACGAAGAATCAACATAAAAATCAAGCTGGTAGTTGTCAATGGGATACCTGCTGAACTCGTGCGCCGTATCAATGGTTTCGTCCAATAGTCCAGCGGCGTGCGCCTGTACAGTAAACAAATTGAGAAAAAAGCCATCACAACCGCAACAAAGGCTGTAATGGCTAATTTCTGAACTTTTAAGGTATTTGTCACACGTTACACCTCGTTTCCTGTAACCGGCGGACGAGTATCAAACGCATGGAACAGATAATCGAACATGACATGGAACTTGATCACGCCGACACGACCATAAAGGTCTTGGAAAAGGCACTGACCGTTTTCCAGATTGCGAAGTCGTTTCTGATTGCTCTCGTCCTCAGAATCCAGACCAAAAAATTCAAGCGTTTTCTTGACCTCGTTAATATCCGTAGAGCGGAACGCAAACTTCATGCCGATGTTGTTCTTGATATTCTCGTCTGCCACATCACCGGCGTTCTGGGTGATAAAGTAAACGGCAGCGTTCATCGAACGACCGGCGCGAACCAGCTTGTTTGCCAGCGTTTTTCCCTGTGCCACATTGAGGAACGCCCATGCTTCATCAAGTCCAACCATCTTGAAGATACTGCGGTCTGAATGAATGAAGTCCAGTGCAAAGGTAGAAATGACGATCAGCATGGAGATCGACAGCATTTCGATGGTGGTATAATCCGCAGGCGCGGTGTCCTTGTCCGGCAGAACCAGATCGGCAACTTGAATGATGTTAAGCTGCTTTTCAAGGCTGATGGTCTGCTTTACCTTGCCGTTGGAGAACAGCAAGTGAGCAAAGTCATAGTCCGTGAACGATTCGATATGCTCGGCAATCGCAAGCGCGGTTTCCGAGCCATCGTCCCGCAGCGCATCAATGACACAGAGCAGGCCGCGCGTTTCGCTATTGGTTACGGCACGCACCGCCCGTCGCAGGACAGGAAACAGCTTGCCGTCACGCGAGGAAATGCCCGTGAGGAAAGTGAGTACATCCAGCGCAAGGCTTTCTGCATCTTTAGTTTTCCGCATGAGGATATACGGGTCAAGCATACCCTTGTTTTCCTCGTCCGAGGTCAGATTTACAATGTTGATCTCGTCCGCGATCTCCGGCAGCTTCTCTTTCCAAAGCCCGCGTTCAGATTTCGGGTCAAGGATAAGAGCCTGTGCGCCATTCAGAACAGCGTAGTAAGTAAGCAGGTTGAACGACAGCGATTTACCGCCGCCCAACGAACCAAGAAATGCACCGGACAGCGCATTGGTGACAGAGCCTTTAACGCCTTGTGCCGCTTTGGCAGGCTGAACATAGACATTCTGGTCGGTATCGACATTGTAGCCGAGATAGATACCATCACGCTCACCGAGCATTTGCGTTGCGCCGAATCCCAAACCGGCGAGAAAATCACTGGTGACATACTGCACATAGTCGTTCATATACCGCTTACTGGACGGGATAAACTCGTTATGCAGTCCCATCATATCACCGATAGGCCGCACCAGCTTAATGCTTGCATCATCGTAGAAATCGCGCACTTGGTTACAGCGGCGTTTGAGTTCTTCCACGTCCGGCGCGGTAACGCGCACAACATAGGACAGCTTGTACATGGATTCTTTGCTCTGGTCAAGAACACTTTCGAGTTCGTCTACGCTGTCCAGTGCTTCTGCCACCTGATTGGTAGTTTCCGAGTTGTTTTCCCACGCATGGTTATCGAGGTCTTTCAGCTCCTTTTTTCTTGTTGCGAACCGTATGCAAAGCAGCTTTGTTTGTGATAATCTCAACATTCATGCTGGTATCAATGGCAAAATCAAACTGCTGTTCCTGATAGTAGAAAATCACTGGATGGGAAATCCAGTTCACCGACCACATCCGAAATCGTAAAAGTACGCAACGTAGCTTTCCGAATTCTCGGGCTTCATGTGTAAATACCGCTGTTTTTCCTCAATCAGACAACGGGCAGGCTTGATAAGATCATACTTTTTAACCAGTGTATCACACATGCGTTTTTTAAGTGGCAGCGTAAACGCAAAATCTTCATAGGCCGTGCCGGTCCTGCCGTAGATATGCTCCAGCAGATAGCCGAAGTCATTCTTATTTAGCCGACGCACCTTAAAACGACGCGACAGCTTATTTTCCATCAACTTTTCCATGCGAATATACCGACGAATTTCATCATTTGGCATGGAAACAAAATCACCCATGAACGAATGACCAATAGCATTTGCCACGTCATGCAGCAGGTTCTTTGCGGTCTTTCCCATTTCCTTGACAGAGAGTTCTTTATCCGTCACGACCAGCTTAAAGCCGAGAAAGAAACGGTAATCGACCTGTGTATCACCGAGCGAAGCAACGAGATTTTCCGTCTGCTCGTCAATCTCGGCGCAAGCGATCTCTTTCAGCCGTCCGGTCACGCTTTTTCTTGGAACGCTCCTGTGCGGCGCGGATACTGCTTTCTGTGCTAATCTGCAAAGCGTGAATCTTGCCATCACGGTTCTGCGCGATCAACTGCCGGAAAGCATCATGCACCGCGTCTTTCTGTTCCAGCGACAGGAACGAATAATTGAACGGAATCAGTTCATAATAGGCAAAACACTCGCCCTCAATGTTCCAAACGAGGTTATTTTCGATATATTTAATCGGATACGGCACGGATGATTTCACTCCTCACTACGGTAATTTCCGCATTCTCACGGTACTTTCTCAGCCGGACAGGCTTTCCGGCAAAGGTGACTTTCGGGCGCAGCGCATAGGCGATCACCGAGCACACAAAAAACTATACGGTTTCTTGCCGTCAAAGGTCTTTTTTACTCATAAACCACGTCACGCCGAACGGAATACCGCACAAAATCAGCGGGTTATGAATAAGCGCCAACGGCGGCACTTTGCGGAACGCGAACACCAGCACACCGCTTACCGCCAGCCAGAGCAGCTGGGTCACGGTGACAGGTGTCGGCAGTTTTGCGTCACCGAACGAGTATATTACCTGTTCGACTTTCCATACACTGCTATAACTTTTTAGCTTTTTCAAATTGCAGCTCCTTTTCACTTTTCTACAGTATATAAAGGGTATAGGGGGAGAGGAACGAGTTCCAGCCGCAGGCGTCTTTCCTCTCCCCTGCACGGTTGATGTATAACTCCCTGTCGGCAGTTACACACAGCCGTGCTTCCCCTCACCATTCTCGCAGCGGCCCTCCTTTTTTAGAGAACGGGATTCTAATTTGTTACGAAGTGCTCATACAGATTGCGTACATTTCCGTACTCCGTGAGCAGCGTTTCAATATTTTTCTGCACACTTTCCGGTAATTCATCTACCATCTGACACAGGCAGTTCAGTTCTTCGATCATCATATCTTCGTCAATCTCGAACGGCAGCTCATAGTCACGGATAACATAATCCGGCTCCTGATCGGTCACGCCAATACGTTCTTCCAGCTCGTCATAGTAGATGGGCGGCGTGAACCACACACCGGGCTGCTCAATTTCGCGGCTCTTATGCCGCTTTTCGATGTAAACTCGCATCTCTAACATCATTTTCACCTCACCAGTTCAAATACGCCGTCTTTGGTTTCCACAAAGTCGCCCTCCATCGAGAGGTCGCGCCCGTACTGCACACTGTCAAAATACCGGCGCAGCGTTTCATCTGAGATCAGACCCTCATCTAACATCTGCTCCGCCACATCGGCCGTTGTGTCACAGCCGCTCCACAGGATAATATCGTCCGCGTGTTCGCAGAAATCCTCCACGCCGCTGTAATAACTGAGCAGCGAACCCATGTTATCCCGAATGTAGTCCGGCAGGTCCTCCACCATTTCACACAGGCGGTTGATCTCCTCGATAGGCGTATACTCCCCAATCTCAAACGGCAATTCATAGTCGTGGATTGCATATTCCTCGTACTGGTCGTTCAGACCGATACGCTCTCTCACCTCGTCCATATCGATAGGCGGTTCAAACCACGCGCCGACAAGTTCGCCCCTCGTTATATTTGCCGAGATTGGCAATATAAACGCGCATTTCTTCCATAATTTCACCTCATTCCATGAGAAAAGGCTGACTTTTCAGCCAGCCTTATGCACCAAGAATCTGATTGAACAGGTTCAGCAGAACATCCTTCACGCCTGCCGCGTTGAACACCAAACCAACCGACAGCATGGCCACCACGAGAAAACCAATCAGTTTGGTAAACTCACGCTTAAAGCCGAGGTACAGGCCAATCACCACGATAGCCACTAACACCAGCGGCTGGGCGTTCGACAACAGCCAGTTATACAAATTCACACCAAAATTCATAAATTCTCCTCCATTTTAATCATTTCATTAACCGTTCTCATCTTCTGCTGAATGATTTTACGGTGCTTGTCCCGCAGTTCTGTGTTGTCCAGAATATCCTTTACATGGGTCGTCCCGCACTTCTGGTCGATCAACAGGAGCATTTTCGCCGTCGGCGCAACCTGATGAGAAAACCAATTCAGCGTCCGTTCCAGCGTATACGGCTCAGGCGCAGTCGTCAGTTTAAGTGTGTTCCGGTGTTTGCCGATAAAGGTTTCCCACATCGGGTTCAGCGGCCATTCCTCACGCGGTTTGCCGCTTTCCTTATCCACAAAGCGCACATAGCGGTTGATAATGCCGAACGCCGTTTGTTCCGGATTCTCGTTCGACACAAGATCATACACGGCGTTGTCCGCCCGCTCATTTTTCAGCCGGATTTCAAAGCGGTTCTGAATGTCCGCCTGTTCGAGCGGCGTACCGTTTTTCACAAGCTGCTCATACGCTTTCTCGTAAAGGCAAAAGTACAAATCGGACTGCATCGAGCCGATGTACAGCGTTGCGCCCATGTGGGCGCTGTCCTGCTCCTGCCGACTGACCAATCCGCCCGAGCGAAACGCCCGAAAACTGCGGAACACCGAAACGCATTCCTCCTTGCGGCATTTGCTGATGAGAAGCGGAATGTCCAGCATACCCACCAGATCATTTACTGCGAGGTCTACCCGTTTGAACACCGCCTTTTCTTTCATGCACTTGCGGAAAAATTCGTACCAAGTCCGCTTTTGTCCGTCCAGATACGCTTCAAACTGCCGACAGCCTTTGCCGCGCAGTTCCAAAAGCACACCCATTTCTTCCAGCGGTGAGGTCAGCACCATCACGTCACCAATCCGGTAAGTGCTCGTGTAGCCGTACATTCCACGCGGCTCCTGCACCAGATATTTCATTTTCAGCCGAAGTACATCTTCAATGATGTGCTTCACATTCATTGTTGGAAAGCGGATACGCACATAGTCGAACAGCAGTGTCAGCGGCTCAGGGTGCAGCCGGATGAGCGCGTCTTTCAGCCGTTTGCGTACCTTTTGCGGTACGGACAGATTCTCCTGCTCCAATCGGCGGTAATACTCCTCCGTCAGTCCGGCTTCAAGAGCCATATCCTGTTCGGATATGCCAATTTGCATCCGTTTTGCCCGAAACTCCATTATCCAAGTCTTATTTTTGCAATTTTACCTCCGTTTCTGATTGATTTTGTACAAAGTTTTGCGTAGTTCGCCTATCTTGTCCGATTTGTACCCCCCTGTTAGTTAAAGGGGTTCCGACGTTTGGGCGCGGCTAACGCCGCGCCCAACGCACCGTTCCGTGCCGTCGGCTTTCGCGCTGCACGCCGCCGCACGGACGGCGCGAGGGCATAGAAAAACGCGCAGAGTTCTTTCCTCTGCGCGTTTTGCGTGTACATATTTAATTTCAAAAAGCAGCGCCATATAATCCTGACGCCCATCAAGTACACGGGTAACTTCTACATATTCGTTGCCCACAACACGATAGAACACAATCTGCTTTGCTACTACTAAAACCGAATGTCCGTATCTACCGCATAGCGACTGCACAATTCTGTGCCCATAAACGGATTATCCTCTAACAGCATAATCGCGTCATACACCCGACGAGTTAATTTTGCTGCTGCTGACGGATTGTTAAGCTGCTCCCTAATATATCGTTCCGTTGCCCGCATATCTTCAACAGCAGTTTTCTTAAATTTAATTCTCATTCAGCAATACCCAACATCGCCCGGGCCTGCTCGGCAGAATAGCTTTCGGTGCAATCATCGCCCTTTTTCAGTTCTTTCACCAACCGTGCCAGAGCTTTTGCCTTAACAATTTCCGCATTATCTCCTGTCACTGCAAAGGGAAACCGCCTGCCTTTAATGACTGCTGAAAAAAAACACATTGATTGCGTCCGTGAGTGTCAACCCCGTTTTTGCATAAATCTGCTCCAATTCTTCACGAATTTCAGGATTCATGCGAATACGGAACATATCTGTTTTTGCAGAAGAAATAACATTATCCATCTTGCAGACCTCCTTTTCAAATTTAGTATAACACATCGTATTCTATGCGTCAATTATGTAGCTACATTGTTGCTACATAATTATTTTGCACACCTCCCAATCTCCTGCAAAAAGTTGTACCCTTTCGGCACGATTGGAGTATAAAACTCCGTAATCACCCCCTTTCCGGTATCTGCATAACCTCTACCCTTGATATTTTTGAAAAAGAACTCCTTTTTCGTTTCGCCAAACATCATACTGTATCCGAGTTCGGACATTCTGCCAAGTGCGACACGGAAATTAAACTGGTCGCGGATACCGTCACCGAGATATTTAGCATCCGGGCGCTGACAAGCGAGAATCAGGAAGAATCCCGCCTGCCGTCCCAGCATGACAATCTGCCGCAGCTTGTTGAGCACATCTTCGCGCTCCCTGCTTGTCAGCATTTCCATGAACGCAACGTACTCGTCAAACACAAGAAACTGCGGAGAAAGTCCGAGATACGCATAGTTTTCGCCGGTTTTGTAATTTTCCATGCGCTTCATATCCGCACTGCGTTCGTGCATAGCCGTGCAGAAATCGGTGATACACTGCACGATCTCCTCTTTGCGGCTGTACACGTTCGGCAGGACACTGGATAAGTCCGCTAAATCTGCGTTTTTCGGGTCAGAATGTGCAAAACCGCATTATTTTCTAACAATGCCCGAATCAACGTCAGGATAAAGTACGTTTTGCCGCCGCCTGTGCCGCCCGCGATCAGCATATGCGGCAGGCTGTCAAACTCCCAATAGGTGTTCTGCATGAGCCGTATTTTGCCGTGTTCCACACGTACCTCGGAGATTGGGATACGGTTTGCGATCATGTCATACAGCAGCGTGTACTCCACAAAAATCCGTCCAGCAGTTCTCTGCTGACCAGTTCACAATACAGGCCGCTTTCCAGCTTGTTTTCCAAGTGCAGCAGCGGTTCTTGAAACTTTCCGAGCGTAATCTCCGCCGTGATATGCAAAAGCCCGTTTTCCATGCGGTAATACATTCGCGGAAAACGGGCAATCTTCGGTTTTGAACTTGCAGGCAGGTCCTTAAAAAATCCCTCGGACTGTTTGGTGTCGCTCTGCTCATACCACTGGTTTTCCAGTACCATGCGCGCCAGCTTTTGCCGATGGCGCATTTCATTCAGCTTTGTCCGGAAAACCGGCGGTACAGCAACCAGATCGTCACTGTACACACTTTCCCGCCCATGGCCGCGCTGAACAGTAGGTAAGCCACGGACGGACTGCGCAGGTCTGTGTGGACATTCAGCAGTACAAATGTCACGGCAAACACCGCGAACAGCAGGAAAAAACACCGTTCGGAACACCAAATCTTTATCGCTCGGGCGAATCCGCCTGCCGCGATTTCTACACAGCCTGTGCATTACGATTTCTTATCTGCCGGAACATCCTTGTGCGGCTGGCTGTTCTGTGCGGGCGTTTTGAGCACCAGATCGTCCGCCTTGATGTACCAGTCCACCTCGGCGCTGTTGCCGAACGTCACATGAGCGATGGCGCCGAACATCGGGTTGACCAGCTTCACTTCCGCGTTGTACGCAAAATCGCGCACCGGAATGCTCGCCGGAACACTGACCTGAATCATGCGGCCCTGCTTGTCGCTTTTCAGATCGTAGGTGCGCTCCTTGACCACCTCGGACGGCGTGCCGTCTGCGTTCTCCTCGAACACCTCGCGGCGCATTGCCGAAAAACGCAGCGTGCCGAGCGTTGCTTCATTTTCACCAAAAAAACCATTGCTGAATCTCATAAATCGTACCGTCCTTTCTCGTTTACGCCTTTTCCATATCTTCCGCGTGCAGAATGTAGTCCACGAACGCGCGGCCGTTGATAACGTAGCCCTCAGCCGTCACAGACGGATTCTTGAGCTTGACCGGCTCCATGTATGCGAACTGTCTCTGACCAGCCGCGCCGTCGATCACAACCTCAATATCATCCGCACGCTGCACATCGCTGAACAGCTTGTACCGGCGGTACAGCACCTTAGTCTGGGTGCCGTTGCGGCGGGTGTCGCCGCGCTTTACCTCTGCCGGGCCGCCAAATTCCAGATTGCCGAGCGACTTCGCCATGTTCGGGATAACAAATTTCAGTTCCATAAAATTACCTCCAAATTTTAATTCATTACTTCCGCGATACCCGCCATCACATATTCTGCACACGGCAGGGCAATCGAGTTGCCAAGTGCGCGATAACGGGCATGATCGCTGATTTCTTCATTCTTGCAGCCGTACTTTGTCCAGTTTTCAGGCAGACCCATCAACCGCTCACATTCCAGCGGTGTCAGCACGCGCAGAAATCCGTCCGATTCCTCTCCCTCATACCAAAAAAGAAAACGGCGCCGTTACACTCGCAAGCAGAGTTGGGAACGGTTCTCCTCCTCGTCCAAAGCTGGCGCAGAACCCTTTCTGATCTCCGACCTGTGCCATGGTTCGCATCCGCCGGAGAGAAAACGGTCTGACAATGGGTACCTGCCGCCCTGTTTGAGCAACAGGTACTCCACCTCTTTGGGTGGCGGACAACCCGCCCGGACCGCCAATCGAAGAAAACGGGAACACAGTCCGGGGCTTAAATAATACTTCTCCGGCACGCTGGCCTGCAAAATCCGCCACGACGAACACGCGCTTGCGCCGCTGTGCGAGGGCGGGTTCTCCCCAATACTGGGCGTCCAGCAATCGCCAAGCGGTATCAGCGCGTCCCCCTCGCACCATTCCGGCGTGTGCCCATCCACGAGAAGGCACTGAAACCTCGGCACCTGTGAACGCACTGAGCATGGCTGCAAAATCCAGCCTGTCATTTGAAGAAAACGCTCCCGCAACGTTTTCCCAAACAGTGAAAGCTGGATACCTGCCGTTTGTTGCATATCTCATCTCCTCGATAATTCGCATTGCCTGATAGAACAGGCTGGATTTTTTGCCTGCGAAACCATTTCTCGTGCCAATCTGCGACAAGTCCTGACAGGGCGAACCGAATGTGATCACATCGACCGGCGGTATCTCCGCACCGCTGATCTTCGTAATGTCGCCCAGGTGCAGCATATCCGGGAAATGCCGTCTGGTGATGGTGATCGGGCGTGCTTCGATCTCACTCGCCCACACCGGTTCCATGCCACAGTGTACCGCCGCCAGGGGAAACACGCCGATTCCATCAAACAGACTGCCGAGTTTAAGTACGGTCACGCGCATACCTCGTGCGGCCCATCGTGCCGTGGATACGGCAGTTGCCGGTGCGGATTTTCTTGCCGCGTACACGGGCAAGGCAGTCACAAAGCTCGTCCGGGTCTAAGTGTGCCCCGCAGTGCGGACAGGTGTTGTAGTACATGAGTATCCCTCCTGCTATTACATGAATTGTCATACTATCTGTACGCTGAACGGCGGCGGTCTGGCAAGCAGACAATGGATTTTATATTGAGTAAGCATGATCTTCTCCTTTTTCGAGCAATGAAAAAGCCGTCCTTCTTGAGAACGGCTTTCGCTTTACCAGTTTTTGGCGTAATATGGTTTGTATTTTAGGAAACAGCTTGTCCTGCTTTATTTTTGTCATTTTACGGTAATTTTGTTGTTCTTGTCACACCGCAGCATGAAAAGGCTTGTAGAAATTCCCCTCAAAAAGTTGTTCTTATCCCATCGTACCAGAGCAAAAAGCCAGAACAACCTACGACAACCTTCTCCGCCTGATCGACGACCCGGATGTTCGCGAACCGCTCAAATTCCTGCGGGAACGCGAAGTCGTGCATTTCCAGCGGTTCGGCGACGCGCTGCGCGTTGTGCAGGATAATCTGGATGCCAAGAACTACTATGCCTACAACCCGTCCATCGACATCCGGCCCAAAGAGAAATAACGCATTTGCAAGGAGATGGTCCCTGACCGTCTCCTTTTTTGTGCAAATACTGCATCAATCCGGGGCACTGTGCAAAACAAATTTGAACACTTTACTGTGTAAAGTGTCTTTTCTTTCCGTGCATTTCTGCTATAATGCTATTAAGTAGCGCATATTATATATTTGCCTGATCACTATCGGACAGGCCTTCGCATAAATTTCAGTAAGTAGGGGAACAAGCATGAAAGAACAGAAATTGGTCATCACCGGTATGGGCGCTGTTACGCCGATCGGTATTGGTGTGGACGCATACTGGTCCGCACTGGTGGAGGGACAATGCGGTGTAGGAAAAAATTACCCGCTTTGATGCATCCGAACTGCCCGTGCAGATCGCGGCAGAGCTGAAGGACTTCGATCCCGCTGCCTACATGCCGAAAACGCTGGCCCGCACGATGGACCCGTTCATGCAGTTTGCCTTTGTTGCGGCCGAGGAGGCTCTCAAGAACAGTGAGCTGTCCATCGAGAGCGAAAGCGACCGTATCGGCATCGTCATGGGCACTGCAATGGACGGCGTTACCACCGTTGCACAGACGCAGGCTGCGTTCGACACAGGCAAGCGCGTCGGCCCTCGCTTTGTGCCGATGACCATCGGCAACATCGCTGCCGCCCAGATCTCGATTGCTCACGGCATTCACGGCCCGAGCCTGACACTCAATACGGCATGCTCGGCAGGCGGCGACGCCATCATGACCGCAGCGATGCTGCTCCGCTCCGGCGAGGCAGACGCGGTTCTGGCAGTCGGCGGCGAAAGCATTCTGTGCCCGATCGTCGTTTCCGGTCTGTCGCAGGCCAAGGCGCTTTCCCGCCGAAACGACGACCCCCGAGCAGGCGTGCCGCCCGTTCGACCTTGACCGCGACGGCTTCGTTATCGGTGAAGGCGGCGGCGCTCTCCTGATCGAGACCGAGGAGCATGCACTCGCCCGCGGCGCAAAAATCCACGCCGTACTCGCCGGTTACGCGAATACCTCGGATGCACACCACGTTACCGCGCCCTGCCCGGACGGCGAAGGCGCTTCCCGCTGCATGAAGCTGGCGCTCAAGAGGGCCGGCATGCAGCCGTCCGACATTGGCTATATCAACGCGCACGGCACATCCACGCCGCTCGGCGACAAGGCCGAAACGCTGGCGGTCAAGGCCGTGTTCGGCGGCCGCGAAAGCGCACCGCCGATGAGCTCCACCAAGTCCGCGACCGGCCACCTCATGGGCGCCGGCGGCCTGACCGAAGACCATCGCCTGCATCAAGGCCATCGAGGAAGGCGTTCTTCCGCCTACCCTGCACCTGGCAAAGCCCGATCCGGAATGCGATCTGGATTATGTGCCGAATACCGCGCGCAAGGCGGAAATCAACGCTGCAATGAGCAATTCGCTCGGCTTCGGCGGACAGAATTCCAGCCTGATTGTTGCCAAATACGAGAAATAATTCCTATCAAGAATACGCAGTTAGTGATTATGCATCCTTAAAATTGCGAATCTTTATCCTATTGCAAATAAAAATAACAGGGACATCGGCATGCAGCTTGTGTCCCTGTAAGATTTTTTCTTCTTGCAATTTCGTGATTGTATGGTATTATAATATTCGTTAAGTAGTTTTTAACTCTACATACAACCATCCCCTGAGGTAATTATGAATTGCTAATTCCCCATACAAATTATTAAGAGGTGATCCCTTGAGTCACGAATACACCTATGCTATTTCCATGTTCCGCGACACATTTGAAACCCGTTTCACCTATCTGAACGGTTTTCTGCGCAATGTTTTCGCGTTTCGGCAGCCGACCGGCCGGCACTCTTTGACCCGCATTCCGGCCGCCGCTGGACCTACCGCGAACTGAACGCCGAAGCCAACCGTCTGGCGCATGCGCTGCGCGCGGACGGCGTCGGCAAGAACGATGTTGTCATGTTCACCCTGCTCAATTCGCCGGAGTTTGTTTTCTGCTATCTGGCGGCGCACAAGATTGGTGCAGTCGCGTGTCCGGTCAACTACCGGCAGGGCGCAGGCGAGATTGCACTCGTCATTGATGACAGCACGCCCAAGGCTTTCATCTACGACGCCGAGTTCGGCGAGCTGTCCGGCGGTGCGCTCGACCTGTGCGAGACAAGCCTGCCATCAAGATCGTTGTCGGCGCGGACGATGCCGTACCTGCTGGTCAGGTGCGCTATGCGGATTACGTTGCCGATCAGCCGGAGAACGACCCGCCGATCGACTTCGACCCGCATATCTACGACGAGACCACCCGTCTGTACACCTCCGGCACAACCAACCGTCCGAAGGGCGTGCCGATCAACAATATCAACGAGGTGCTTTCCGCGCATGACGTTATGATGCACTTCCCTCTCGGTCCGACCGACCGCACGATGAACATGACCCCGTGGTTCCACCGCGGCGGCATCCACTCCGGCGGCCCGTGCCCGACCCTGTATGCGGGCGGCGAAGTTGTCATTCTGCGCGATTTTTGCACCGAAGCGCTGCCTGGAATATGCCGCGAAGTACAACATCTCGTTCTTGATCGGTGTACCGACCATCATTGCCATGCTCGCCCGCACGCAGGAGCGCACCCCGCACGACCTGTCCGCGCTGCGCGCGGCATTGTTACCATGGCGCGCCGTTTGAAAAGAGCGCATGCGAGAAGTACATGAAGCTGCTCACGCCGAACATTTTCAACGGCTACGGCACGACGGAATCCTTCTGGAACACATTTCTGCGCCCGTTCGACCTGCCGGATAACGCAGGCTCGGCCGGCCGCTCGTGTACGGATGACGAGGTCCGCATCGTAAAGCTGCGCGAGGACGGCTCCCATTCCGAGCCGGACGACCTGGTCCCGCACGACAACGTGGCCGAGGGCGAGATCATCATCTCCTCTCCGGCAAAGAGCGCATTTTGTTACTATAATAACCCGGAAATGACCGAACAGAAGTTCTACAAGGGCTTTCTGTACACCGGCGATGTCGGCACATGGGACGAGAACGAGTTCGTCACCGTGCGCGGCCGCAAGGACGATATGATCGTTTCCGCAGGCGAGAACATCTATCCGCCGCAGATCGAGGCCGTGCTGAACGACCATCCCAAGGTCGCAGAGAGCGCCGTTATCGGTGCGCCGGACAAGCTGCGCGGCGAAGTTGTCGCGGCATATGTTGTGCCGAGCGACCCCTCCCTCACCGTTGAGGAGCTGAAGGAGTACTGCACGAACAGTCCCGTGCTGTCCTCGTACAAGTGGCCGCGCATCTACAACATCGTTGATTCCCTGCCGCAGACCGCGACCGGCAAAATCATGCACCGCGCCCTGCGCAAGCAAAAAAACTAACCCAGACAGCACAAAAGGAGAATGGATTCGTTCCATTCTCCTTTTTTACATCTACAACACGTTTACAGTAATCCTTGCAGCGACAGCGCAGCCGCCAGCGCCAGCAGAATGGCGATCAGCGTTTTCAGCACGCGCAGGAATCGCTCTCTTGTGACAAACCGCCGCCAGCCTGTCGGCTTCGGGTCCGGAGGAAGCATTTCGTCCGGTGTCGGCTCATGGTCGAGCAGCCTCACGTCGCAATCCTTGCATTTACGAACATTCTCGACGTATTCCGCGCCGCATTTCGGGCACCAAGGCATAATTCGTTACTCCTTCCAGATGAAAATCGGCAGCGGCGGATCATTTTTGCGGTTCATCCACTCACAGCCGAGCACGGTATAGGTTCGGTCGTCGAGTTCCCGCAAGTGAGCCAGAATCGCGTCGCGCTCCTCATAGCCGTTTTTCCTTGCCGTAATAAAGCGCAAGCGCCATCAATCCGCCTTTTTTGAGCAGCTTCAGTCCCGCATCAACAGCAGGCAGTGAAGTCTCTGCGGTGGTGAATTTTGTCGGGTCTCCGCCGGGCAGACGGCCGAAATTGAACACGATGCAGTCCACCGTCTCCGGTTCGGCGTAGTGCGCCATGTTAGCGTGGCTGTCGAGGTAAACCGCGGCGCTGAGGTGCTCCTTCGCCAGCAGCTCGCGGGTCTGCCGGACGGCATCCTCCTGCACATCAAAGGCCAGCACACGGCCGTTTTCGCCTGTCAGACGGCACAGCAGCGCTGTGTCTCTGCCCTTGCCCGCAGTCGCATCAATACAAAAATCGCCTTCCCGAACCTGCCGCCGGAGCACATCATGCACAACCGAAAGTGTGTTCATGCTCTGCCCTCCTCAAAAGCGGCTGCCGCCGAGCGCGCGCGCGATTTCGTCCCGCGCAGCCATGAGCGGCGCACGCAGCTCTGCCACGCGCTGGTCGGTCATGCGGCTGACCGGCGCAGACAGCGAAATCGCGTAGGACGCGCGTCCGCGGTAGTCCGGAATGGCGGCCGCAATGCAGCGCACGCCAAGCTCGTTCTCCTCATTGTCGAGCGCGTAACCAAGCTGACGCACCTTGTCGATCTCACGGAAAAACGCGTCCTCATCGACGATGGTGTGCTCGGTCCACGCATGCACATCGCTGTGCTGCCACACGTCGCGCACCTCTGCGGTGTCCCATGTGGCAAGAATTGCCTTCCCGACGCCCGTACAGTACAGCGGCAGGCGCATGCCGATGCGCGAGAACATGCGGATGGCAGACGAGCCGTTATCCACTTTATGGATGTATACAATGTCCTTGTCGTCGCGCATGACAAGGTGAACAGTCTCATCCGTGCACTGCTCGAGCCGTTCAAGCGACGCGCGTGCTCTCTCAACAATATCCAGATTATCCACAATATAGCTGCTCATCTCGCACAGGCGCATACCGGCGCGGTAGACACTGGTTTCCGCGTCGTGCTGCACATAGCCGCGCGCGCACATGCTGGCCAGCAGACGGTGAACCGTGCTTTTGTGCAGGCCGGTTTCCGCAGACAGGCCGCCGATGCTCATGCCGTTGCGGCTGCGGCACAGAGTTTCCAGCAAATCGAATGCGCGGTCGAGCGATTGAACGGTCGATTGCTCCGCCATGAAAACGCTTCCCTTCGTTCCGTATTATAAAACACATCTCCATTATACAGCAAAGCTGCACAAAAAACAAGGGGATTATTTTGGTGTGGTCGCCAAATGGGGGTCGATCGCTTGCGAAGCGAACGGAATTTGCGCTGACGCCGCGCGGGCGCAACACAAGGCGAGTTGCCCGAAGGGCAAGAGAAGGTCCCCGTGTTGCGCAACTCGTTTATACGTTGTTGCGTCTGTCACCTACAAATGAATCTGCTGATAAACACCATCTTGCAGGAATCGAAATTTCTCCTTTTACAAAAGCAAAACCACAGTCAAAATGACTGTGGTCTGCATAAAATTCAGCAATTAAACATTGAAGCGGAAAAGAACGATGTCGCCGTCCTGCATCACGTACTCCTTGCCCTCGGAGCGAACCAAACCCTTTTCGCGGGCAGCAGCCAGCGAACCAAGCTCGATAAGGTCCTTATAGTTGATAACCTCAGCACGAATGAAGCCGCGCTCGAAGTCGGTGTGAATCTTGCCGGCAGCCTGCGGCGCCTTTGTGCCCTTCTCGATGGTCCACGCGCGAACCTCCTGCTCACCGGCGGTGAGGTAGCTCATCAGGCCGAGCAGGTCGTAGCAGACCTTGATCAGACGGTCCAGACCGGACTCATGCAGGCCGAGCTCGGACAGGAACATCTCCTTCTCCTCTGCGTCCATGCCGGCGATATCCTCCTCCAGCTTTGCGCAGATCGGCAGAACCATCGCGCCTTCTGCGTCTGCGATGGCCTGTACCGCCTTGAGGCGCTCGTTCTCGGTGTCGTTGCCGGTAAAACCTTCCTCATCCATGTTTGCCGCGTAGATGACCTTCTTCGCGGACAGCAGGTCGCTCTCGCCGATCACGCGGTCAATGTCCTCGTCCTCGCCAAAGCCCTCGAAGGTGCGGGCGGTCTTGCCCTCCTCCAGATGCGCCTTCAGGTTCTCGAGGATTTCCACATCGCGGAGCAGCTTCTTGTCTGCCTTCGCAGCCTTGCGGGTACGCTCGAGACGGCGCTCGAGGTGCTCGATGTCCGCAAGGATCAGCTCGAGGTTGATGGTCTCGATGTCACGGGCCGGATCGACCGAGCCTTCAACATGCACGATGTTCTCGTTGTCGAAGCAGCGGACAACGTGAACGATGGCGTCAACCTCGCGGATGTGGGACAGGAACTTGTTGCCCAGACCTTCGCCCTTGCTTGCGCCGCGCACCAGACCGGCGATGTCCACGAACTCGACCACCGCAGGCGTGGTCTTCTTTGCGTGATAGAGATCGGTCAGCGGCTGCAGACGCTCATCCGGTACAGCGACCATGCCGACGTTCGGGTCGATGGTGCAGAACGGATAGTTTGCGCTTTCCGCGCCCGCCTGCGTAATTGCGTTGAACAAGGTAGACTTGCCGACGTTCGGCAGGCCGACGATACCGAGTTTCATAATGTAATTCCTCCAACTTTATAAGGGGATTTTCTGCTCCCCGTTTTCTGCATAAAAATAGTATACCGCTTTCGCTGGAATTTTGCAATGTTTTGCGCTATACTAAAGATACCAATTTGTCTGCAAGAGGTGAAAAGCCATGCCTTCTTATGTCACTTACCATATTTTTTGCGGCTACCGTACAGCGCGTAACCAGTGATTCGGTCGCCCATATCGCGTCCTCCTACCCGGCAGCCTACCGATGGGGCTCGCAGGGACCGGACCCGCTGGCGCTCTATCACGCGCCGTTCCCGTCCGCGCTGCGCAGACTGGCAAACCGCGTCTGCACCGAGCCGCCCGCGCCGCTGTTCGAGTCACTGTGCAAAGCCGCCGTTGCGTCGCACAACACGGCTGCACTCGCGTATGTATTTGGATTCTGCACGCACTATGCGCTCAGCCGCGTAACCTATTCGTTTGTTTCCGCACAGGCGGACAGGCTGTCGCAGTTCATGCCGGGCTACTCTGCCGAGGCACGCCGCCATTTAGTCGAGAGTGACATCGACGGTGTGATGATCGCGGATTTTGTCTCGACACGCCCGCCGAGTACGAGGCGTACCGTCAGCTGGAGCCGGATGCGCCCGAGTCCCCTCTCGCGGCGAAAATTCTGGCGCAGGCCCTGCGGGAGACGTATGGCGTGCACATCACGCCTGCCGCCGTCTACCACTCGATGAACGATATGCGCCGCATGCACCATCTCGCGCATCAGGGCGCCTCTGCGCTCACCCGCCTGCAGCGGTTCGAGCACCTGATCGGCAAATCCGGTTTTGCGTCCTCGCTCATCCGTCCGACAGAGCCGCTCGCGGCGGATTGCACCAATCAGGAGCACCGTCCGTGGACATCCCGCACCGGCGAGCGAACGGATTCATTCTCCGATCTGTTTGATGCCGCCGTGCCGCTGGCAGTCTCGCTGCAGCGCGCCGCTCTCGACCGCTATTATCAGCAGAAGCCGCTCGATCCGCGCTTTTTCCCCACGGATTTTACGGGCACACCCATCAAAAAAGTAAAAATTTAATAACTTAGCGACAGGTTTCGTATGACTTCGCTCCCTGAAATGGGTATTCTTGGTGCTGTTACCAAACTGTAACCATTGAAAGGAGTGAATATGGCGCACATCATTCCGCCATACTACCATCATGCGAAACCTGTTATCTTTTGTTTTTGGGCGTGATTTCACGCCTGCTCTACCTGCTTCTGCGGCTCATCCTGCTGCTCGACCGCACGATCTGCCGCATATACGACCTGCCGGTCTGGAGCCGGTTCGCCAGTGTTCTGCGGCAGGCAGGCCGCCGCCGTTCGGTCTGTGCGCTGAGCGTATTCGGGCTGCTGTTCCTGCTGCCCGCTCTGCTGCTGACCAGGCCGGGCACGCTGCTGCTTGCGGACGGTCAGCCGCTCGGCGTTATCGAGGACAGCGCAACGCTGCTGAACGCAGTAAACGCGGTTGAATCCAGCGCATCCGCTGTTTCCGGCACGGACTATTATCTGCCGCTGCGCCTGCAGGCCAAGCCGGTGCGGACAGCCGCTCCCCTGCTGACGCAGGAGGAACTCGAGCGCAATCTCATCACTGCCAGCGGTGAACTGGACACGCTTGCTGTCATTTCGGTGGACGGCAAACAGACCGCCATTGCCGCCGACACGGACGGCGCTCAGGCTGCGCTTGACCGGATCAAGGCCGCGTACACGACAGCGGCAGACGAACACGTACACTTCCTGCAGACCGTCCGCGTGGACAAGGCCGTTGCGCCAGCCGCGCTTGCAGAGACCGATTCCGCGCTGTATGATACCCTGTCGCAGTGCCTTGACGTGACCGCGACCCGCGCTGTCACCTACACCGAGCAGATTCCGTTCGACACCGTGACGCAGGAGAACGGAAATCAGGACCAGACCTATCGCGAGACCGTTCAGCAGGGCTGTGCGGGCACAGCGCAGGTCACCGCCGAAATCGAAACCGTGGACGGTGAGGAGCGCACACGCACCATCCTTGCGCGCACCGTGCTCCGGCAGGCCACCGACGAAATTGTCGAGGTCGGCACGCGCAATGTCGGCATCGGCACCGGAGAATTTGCCGTGCCGCTGAACAGCTACACGTTCACCTCGGCATTCAAGTACCGCTGGGGACGCCTGCACGGCGGCGTGGACCTCGCCGTGGACGAAGGCACGCCGGTCTATGCCGCGGATAACGGCAAGGTCATCGTCGCGGAGGACTCCGGCAACGGCTACGGCAGCTATATCATCCTCGACCACCAGAACGGCTTCAAGACGCTGTACGGGCATAACTCACAGCTGCTCGTGTCGGTCGGCGATGTAGTCGGCAAGGGAGAAAGATCGCGCTTTCCGGCAATACCGGCAACTCCACCGGCCCGCATCTGCATTTTGAGGTGCAGGTCAATGATGAAAAAGTAGATCCGACTCAGTATGTGCAGTTGAGTTAACCGGTGAAGTAATGGAAAATTGAGAATGGAGAATGGAAAATGACGCTATCCCTGCGCGAGTTCCATCCTCGCCGCGTGGAAGTACGCGCTGCGCGCGTTATTATATCGCGCACGGTGCGATACCACAATTCTCAATTCTCCATTATCCATTCTCAATAAAAAGAGATTGGCAAAGCCAATCTCTTTTTGTGTTACTCCATCGCCTCGACTTCATCAATCTTAGTGAGGGTACTTATCCTGATAGAATTTGAGCTTCTCCGCGAACTGCGGGGTCTCCTTATACGCCTGCTTGACGTAGGCGTGGGTATCAAACTCTGCTGCGCGCTCCGCCAGCTGGATGGTATAAATGGCGATATTCGAGCAGTGGTCGCTGATCTTCTCAACGTCATGCACAATATCCAGGAAGTGGATACCGGTCTGCATGGTGCACTCGTTCCGGCCCAGACGCTCGATGTGGCGGCTCTTGAGACGCTCCTTCATCGTATCCACGACTTCTTCCAGCGGCTCGACCATACGGGCGGTCGAAACAGCCTGATTGTCATAGCCGTCAACGGTCATGTCGAGCACCTCGGCAACCGCTTCGCACATGGTGCGCAGTTCCTGCATCGCACTCGGCGAGAAGGACAGACCGGCCTCACGGAACTCGTCGGCACGCTCGAAGATATTCTGCGCATAGTCACCGATCTTCTCAAAAATCGGACAGCGAGTGCATCATCTCGGCCATCTGGCGGCGCTGATCGACCGAACGGATGTTGTGGATGGTAGTCAGGTAACGGCCAATCTCAACCTCTGCACGGTCGAGGAATGCCTCGTGCTCGTGGAAGATCTCCTCGTTTGCAGCCGCGCCGCCGAACAGCGGGTCGGTTGCCAGATGGAAATTCTGCTTGGCAGTGTCGCCCATGTCGGCAATGCAGCGCTGCGCCTGATCGAGTGCCAGGGACGGCGTGGTCAGGAAGCGAGGCTCCAGCTTTGCCAGCGGGTCTTCCTGCGTCTCCTCGGCAGGCACACTTGCTGTTGCCAGCTTGACCAGCAGACCGGTGAACGGCAGGAACAGCACCGTACAGGTGAGATTGAACAGCGTATGGAAGTTTGCGATGCCGCCCTTGTCGATTGCGTTATCCCAGAAAGAGAAACCAACCGTGTACTGAATCGCATAAATGCCGACCAGAAACAGGATGGAGCCGATCAGGTTGAAGTAGAAGTGTACCATCGCGGTACGGCGGGCATTCTTGGAGCCGCCCACCGGGACAGGAATGCGGTGATACAGGTACCGATGTTCTGACCGAGGATGATCGGGATAGCAGCCGAATAGGTGATCGCACCCGTGGTAGACAGCGCCTGCAGAATACCAACCGACGCGGAGGACGACTGGATGATCGCGGTAACGCCTGCGCCGACCAGCACGCCGAGCACCGGATTGGAGATAGCAGCGAACAGATCCGCGAACTGCGGCAGATCAGCCAGCGGTGCAACCGCGCCCTCCATGACCGACATGCCGATGAACAGAATACCGAAACCGGTGAAGATATCCGCGATATCGCGGGTACGGCGCTTTTTGGCAAGCATCATAATGATTACGCCGACCAGAACGATGATATACGCCAGATTCTTCGGCTTGAGCAGATCCATGAACAGGTTGCCGCTGCCCTCGCCGCCGGACAGACGCAGGATCTGCGCGGTAATCGTGGTACCGATGTTGGCACCGAGGATAACGCCGACCGACTGCTTGAGCGTCATGATACCGGCGTTTACAAAGCCGACAACCATAACGGTCGTTGCGGACGAAGATTGAATGACCATGGTAACGACCATGCCCATCAGCAGAGCCGTAACGACATTGCCCGTCATTTTTCAAGTGTTTTCTCCAGTTTAGAGCCTGCTGCGCGCTCCAAACCCTTTCCCATTGTCGTCATACCGTAGATGAACAGCGCAAGACCGCCGATCATCTGCACGATTGACAGCACATCAAAAACCCATATGCTTCCTCCCGTTTTTTTACACAATCATTTTCATTATTTCTTTACGTTTCGCATACATTTTAATTATATGGTTTTTACATGGTATTGTCAATAAAATTTGCGTTAATACGCAGGCTTTACACACATTTAACATTGTTTTTCGATTGTATTGGGTACAACCCGAGTCTCGGTGATCTTAATTTATGAATATTCTGCACAGGGTTCGCCGCACCCGCGGCGGTGGGCAAGAGGGTAGACACCTGCGGTTTCTACCCTCTTAACTCCGTTTCCCTTTATTTCTTAGTCTGGCGCAGACCAGAGACCGGCGACCGCTCCGAAAAGGAGAACGGCAGAGGATTTTTTTCTTCCGTATGTTTCTCAACATATTCGCAGTGTCAGATACCGTACTGCTACACATATGGTTTACTCTACGCAGGCGCAACATAACAGTGTTGCGCAACTCGTTTACGCGTTGTTATGGACAACACCTGCGGATTCCACTTTTACCAACAAACTTTACCACAGGGGGCGCCAAGGTGAATTGACCGTAGGGCAAGAGAGGGTCCTCTGGAGGATACCCGTGTCGCGCAACTCGTTGGCTCGTTATTACGGACGGCACCTACGAATATAATCCATTAATATCATTTAATAACTATCCGTAGGGCGGGGTGACCTCACCCCGCCGTTCCCCCAATAACCCCCTTATGTTAAACCCAACCGGAGACATTGTTTCATCTGTACGTTCATTTTCCATTCTCCATTTTCAATTCTCAATTACTCCACAAAACGCAAAAAAAGGACCCCAAAGGGGTCCTTTTTCTGTGTGCATAAGACTCTTACTTAATATTATCAAACAGTCCGGTAAAATCAAACGTTGCAAAGTAGTCCTTCGGGGTCTCTGCGCGGCGGATCATCTCTACCGAGCCGTCCTCGCAAAGCAGCAGCTCTGCGGAACGGAGCTTTCCGTTATAGTTATAGCCCATCGAGAAGCCATGCGCGCCGGTATCGTGGATATAAACGTAATCGCCGATGTCAATCTGCGGCAGATTGCGGTCAACGGCAAACTTGTCGTTATTTTCGCACAGACCGCCGGTCACGTCGTAGGTATGATCGCACAGCGCGTTTTCCTTGCCGAGCACGGTGATATGGTGGTATGCGCCGTACATCGCCGGACGCATGAGGTTTGCCGCGCAGGCGTCCAGACCGGCATACTCCTTATAGGTATGCTTCTGGTGGATGCACTGGGCAACCAGAGCGCCGTAAGGGCCAAGGATAAAGCGGCCCATCTCGGTGTAGATGGCAACATCGTCCATGCCGGCCGGAACAAGAACCTCGTCGTATGCCTGATGCACGCCTTCACCGATGGCCATGATGTCGTTCGGCTCCTGCGACGGACGGTACGGAATGCCTACGCCGCCGGACAGGTTGATGAATGCGATATGCACGCCGGTCTCCTTCTGCACGTCAACCGCCAGCTGGAACAGGATGCGTGCCAGTGCCGGATAGTACTCATTGGCAACCGTGTTGGAGGCGAGGAATGCGTGAATGCCAAAATGCTTAACACCCTTTTTGCTTCATGTACTTGAACGCTTCGACCAGCTGCTCGCGGGTCATGCCGTACTTGGCCTCCTGCGGGGGTATCCATGATGGAGTTGTCCAGCACGAAGTCACCGCCCGGATTGAAGCGGCAAGACATGGTCTCCTTCCAGTCGCCTACTACCTTGTCGTAGAAATCGAGGTGGGTAATATCATCGAAGTTGATGATGGCGTTCAGGTCGGACGCGAGCTTGTAGTCCTCTGCCGGAGTGACGTTGGAGGAGAACATGATGTCATGCTCCTTTACGCCGCAAACATCGCTGAGCTGCAGCTCGGGCAGACTGGAGCAGTCACAGCCAAAGCCTTCCTCATGCAGAATCTGGATGAGACGCGGGTTCGGCGTCGCCTTAACAGCGAAGTATTCCTTGTAGCCCGGATTCCACGCAAATGCTTTCTTTTTACCTTGCGGGCGTTCTCACGGATCGCCTTCTCATCGTAAATGTGGAACGGAGTCGGGTAGGTTTTGGTGATCTCCTGCACTTGCTGGAGCGTCAAAAAGGGTTTCTTTTCCATTGGTGTGTTCGCCTTTCCTTTACTGGGGTATTCAATCGGTATTCTTACCGAGAATTCGCTCAAATCGACGGCGCATATCGTTTTCCATGCGCTGGGTCTCGATTTCATCGATATCAACGATACGGCCGTCCTTGATGATGACCACCATGCCCTCGCACAGCATTGCCGGTGCATCGGCACGGTCGAAATTCACCATTTCGCCGTTTACTTCAACGACTACGGAATCGCCTTCAAAGCAATCTACAATTCCGGTCTGCTTTGTCATAGCAGTCTCCTCCTCGCCTCATTGATTCTGGGCGGTACCACATTGGGTATTCCCTTTTACTTACATTACTTACTCTTAAATTCTGCAGATTACTCTACGCAGTGATGGTAGGAATCGAACTCATCGGTCACTGCCTTGGTCGGTGCCGGTGTCAGCAGGCTGACAACAACGATGGCAAGCAGACCGAACACAAAGCCCGGCACGATCTCATACAGATCGAAGATGCCGCCGGACAGCTGCGCCCATACCAGATCGACCACGCCGCCGACGATAATGCCGGCATACGCGCCCTGCTTGTTCGTGCGTCTCCAGAACAGCGAACACAGAACCAGCGGACCGAAGGCAGAGCCGAAGCCGCCCCATGCGTAGGATACCAGACCAAGGATGGTGCTGTTCTGGTTGGTTGCGATCAGAACAGCGATAATTGCTACCGCCATAACGCAGCCGCGGGGAGACCCACATCAGCTCCTTCTCGCTTGCGTTCTTGCGGATCTTGTTGTGGTAAAAGTCCTCCGTGATAGCGGATGCGGTAACCAGCAGCTGGCTGTCCGCAGTGGACATGATGGCTGCCAGAATAGCCGACAGGAAGATACCGGCGATGAATACCGGGAAGATCTTCGCTACCATGCTGATGTAGATGGTTTCTTGATTGCCGTCATTGAGCAGCAGTCCGTCGCCGAGGAACAGACGGCCGGAAACGCCAATCATGATAGCTGCGGTCAGCGAGATAAGCACCCATACCGTAGCAATGCGGCGGGATTTCTTGATCGCCTGCGGAGACGAAATGCCCATGAAGCGCACGAGGATATGCGGCTGACCGAAGTAGCCGAGACCCCATGCAAGCAGAGAGATAATGCCCATTGCAGTATACGGCACGCCGGTCGCACCGTCAACGAGCATATTCAGGAAATTCGGATTGAACGCTTCCACCTGCGAGAAGAACTGGTCGGGCCGCCCATCGAGAAGATAGCGATGGTCGGAACCGCGAGCACGCAGAAGAACATCAGGATGCCCTGGAAGAAGTCGGTCCAGCAAACAGCGAAAAAGCCGCCTGCAAACGTGTACGAAATAACGACTACTGCACCGACCAGCAGCGACACCATGTACGGAATGCCGAATACGGACGAGAACAGCTTCGCGCAGGATACAAAGCCGGACGCAGTGTAAAACAGGAAAAACACCAGAATGAACACCGCTGCAATAACCGAAATCCAGCCGCTTTCATCGTGGAAACGGTTTTTGAAGAACTGCGGCAGCGTAATCGCATCGCCTGCGGTTTTTGGTGTACTGGCGCAGACGCTTTGCAACGAGCAGCCAGTTAAGGTAGGTGCCGATAGCCAGACCAATGGCGATCCAGCCTGCGGAAATACCGGACAGGTACGCCGCACCCGGCAGGCCCATCAGCAGCCAGCCGGACATGTCGGAGGCCTGCGCGCTCATGGAGGTTACCCACGAGCCAAGCTGTCGGCCGCCCAGAAAATACTCATTTGTCGTGCGGTTTTTGCCGACGAAATACATGCCTATGCAGAGCATAAAGATCAGGTAACAGCAGAATGCCGCTATTGTGATTATGCTGTCGAAAGTCATATGTTTTACCCTCCTAAAATTTCATTTTAATTATACACGGAAACGTGCAATTTTGCAAGATTTCACGAAGGAAATTGCATCTTTAGCGAAAAAAATATACACTTTGCACAATTTTCCGCCGAGGAAAATGACAGCAGTTATCACAAACGCACCCAACATATCCTCATTCTGCAATATCGGACGGGCTCTCCTGCACGAGAAGGCGTCCGGCGGTACGGTCGATGCCAATGGCGCCGAGCGGCGCGGTAATCAGGATGGCGAGCACCGCCACCGAAAGCACCAGCTGTCCGCACGGCAGACCCATTGACAGCGGCACCGAGCCGATGGCCGCCTGCACGGTTGCCTTCGGCAGATAGGCAATAACACAGAACAGGCGCTCCTTTCGGTTCAGCCCGGTACCGAGCATACAGATGCTCACGCCGACCGCGCGGAACACGAGCGCAAGTGCGATCATGAGCACAGCGGCGGCACCGGCCTGTACTGCGCAGCGGATATCCACAGCCGCGCCGACCAGCACGAAAAAGAATCGCCTCGGCAGCGATCCACAGCTTGCCGAACTTAGCGGACAGACGTTTGGTGACTTTCTCCGGACTTTGATCTTGAGCACGCACGCCATGCTCATAACGGCCAGCAGTCCGGACACGGACACGATGCCTTTTGAGCCAGGTCTCCACCGCCATCAGCAGGAACGACAGGCCGAGAATCAAAATAACCTTCGTGCTGTTGCGGACATAGCAGCCGTGCCGATACGCGGTTTCAAGGAACAGGTGCAGCAGCAGACCGACAGCCGCACCGAGCGCCACGCCGAGCACAATGGAAACCGGGATGGTCACGAAATCCATCATGTTGGCACTGCCGCTCTGTGCCATGCCGACAAAAGTCGAGAACAGCACGATCACATAAATATCGTCACAGGACGCGCCCGCCAGTATCATCTGCGGAATGCCCTGCCCTGTTCCCCGCTTTTCTTCCATCAGCTGTACCATTCTCGGCACAACCACCGCCGGAGATACCGCACCGAGCACGGCACCCATGACGGCCGCTTCTATCCGATTGATGCCCAGAATGTGGGCGCAAGCAGGAAAAACGCCAGGATCTCACAGCTTGCGGGCACGCAGGCCATCATGACAGCCGGTCGGCCGACTTTTTTCAGGTCAGACAGGTTGAGCGACAGACCGGCCTTGATCAAGATAATGATAAGCGCCATCTGCCGCAGCTCGGACGAGATGGACAAAATGGAATCGTCCAGCCAGTTCAACACATACGGCCCTATCAGAATGCCCGTGAGCAGCATACCGATGATGCGCGGCAGACCGATCCGGCTGCATAGTGCCGCCGCAGCCAGACCGAGCAGAAATACGAGCGCGAGTGAAGTTAACATAGTTTTTCCTCCCAGAAACGCAGAAAAGCCGATGGCATCTGCGTAAATTTAACGCAGAAGTCATCAGCTTCGAAAGCAGTTCAGATAAATAGTGCGGCAAAAGTAGCGTATACAGTGCGCAAAGAGCAAGGAAATTTTTACAGGCATGCTGTCGCATGGCAAGTGAAATTGACGATGCTATTGGCGTGCTGTATGCGCGCACTTGTCGCAATATTTGTCTGAAGTGCTTTTTATAAGCGGTTTAGACGTTTGTCCAAGGGAGAACCTCATTCCCCTATTGCAGTTCCCATTATACTGTATAGGAGCCGTCTTGTAAAGCGAAATTTACAGCGCCATCGCTCTCGCCAGCTTGCTGGTCGGCTCAACCACGAGGTCAAGCTGCTGCGCCAGCTCTGCGGCAAGCGCGTGGAAGGTATCCTCGCTGCCTGCGACATACTCATCTCGCAGTTCGATCTCCACAGCGGCGCCGATTTACCGTTATGACGCAGTTCGCCTTCGTCAAGCGCCATTTCGCACACGGTATCGCCCTCCTGCAGCAGAACCGCACACCGGCGGAATGAAACCGTGCAGATTTCCTGCAGGTCGGCTGCCAGCGCCCGCTCGCACAGGTCGTTCGGCGCACCAAGCTCGGGCAAACGGCGCAGACCGTCAAGCAGAGAGACCGCCTCGCACTGGTACTCCTCGTGGGCACGCATGCCGTCCGGCGTATCCGTGTTGCGCAGCTTCATGCAGCACACGCTGCGGTCGTTCTCGCGGCGCAGACGCAGTGCCGCCTGATGTTCCTTCAGCAGTCCGTCCGCCGTGTCAAAATAGCTGGATTCCATGTTGATGGTTCGGCTCTGGCTGCCAATCCGCGAGGAAGCCCACAGCAGCGCCTGACCGAGCAGCTTCTCGTCGGCACGCCACTTGTATTCCTTCTCCATCGTTTTATTCATTATCGCACCTGTCCGTTTCCGTAAATGATATACTTGGTGGTGGTGAGCGCAGTCAGACCCATCGGGCCGCGTGCGTGCAGCTTCTGGGTAGAAATGCCGATTTCAGCGCCGAAGCCGAACTCAAAGCCGTCGGTAAAGCGCGTAGACGCATTGACATAGACAGCCGCCGCGTCCACTTCCTCAAGGAATCGCTGCGACGCATCATAATCGCGGGTGACGATGCACTCCGAGTGACCGGTGTTAAAGCGGTTGATGTGCTCGATGGCCTCGTCCAGCGAATCGACCACCTTGCACGAAATTTCGTAGCCGAGGTATTCTCTGCCGTAATCCTCATCGGTCGCGGGCGCAATGCTGTCACCGAGGATGTCCATCGTGCGCGGACAGCCGTGAATTGCCACATGATCGGGTGCAAGGCCCTCTGCTGCCATCGGCAGAAATTTCTCCGCAACATCCTTGTGGACGAGCAGGCTTTCCGCCGCATTGCATACGCTCGGGCGCTGGCACTTGGCGTTGACGAGAATATTCTTCGCCATCTCGGTCGGCCGTCGCATCAACGTAAACGTGGCAGTTGCCCGTGCCGGTCTCGATGACGGGCACGGTCGCGTTCATGACAACCGAGCGGATCAGTCCTGCGCCGCCGCGCGAATCAGCACATCGAGATAGCCGTTCAGCTTCATCATCTGGGTTGCGGTGTCGCGGCTGGTGTCCTCCACCAGATTGATGGCGTTCTCCGGCAGACCCTCGGCCGCCAGCGCTGCGCGCATCAACTTTGTCAGGCACATGGAGGACTGGAACGCCTCCTTGCCGCCGCGCAGAATGCACGCCGAGCCGGCCTTGAAGCACAGCACAGCCGCATCCACGGTAACGTTCGGACGAGCCTCGTAGATAATGCCGATCACGCCCATCGGCACGCGCTTCTGACCGATGTTCAGGCCGTTCGGACGCTTGTGCATCCAAAGCACCTCACCGACCGGGTCGGGCAGCGCCGCCACCTGACGGCAGCCCTCTGCAATGCCCGCAATGCGCTTTTCGTCCAGCATCAGACGGTCGATCAGGCCGTCGTTCAGACCTGCCGCTCTGCCGTTTTTCAATATCAATTCTGTTTGCCGCGATGATCTCGTCCGCATGTGCCATCAGCGTGTCCGCAATGGCGAGAATGCCGCGGTTTTTGTCGTTCGTGCCGAGCTTCGCCACCGCGTACTTCGAGCGGCGGGCGTCCTCGGCGATCTGCATGAGCGTTCTCATTATATATTCACCTCATAATCTGCACAATTTATCTCGTAGGGCGTGACGACCTCGGCACGCCGCTGTAAACCATCTACAATTCGTTAGAAACGGCGCGCCGAGTCGTCGCGCCCTACGGTATACGTCAGCGTTCGCGTTGGAACAGGGTTCCAACCTCTTTACCGTCCACAATATCATACAAAAGTCCCTGCTTATCGCCGTTGGCGACCATCATGGGAATGCCTGCGTCCATGCAAAGCTCTGCGGCGGTGATTTTGGTCGCCATGCCGCCCGTGCCGTGCGCGGAACCGGCGCCGCCCGCCATACGGCGGATTTTTGCGTCGATCCTGCCGACGTGGTTAATCAGCTTGGCCTGCGGGTTGGTGCGCGGGTTGGAGTCGTACAGGCCGTCGATATCCGAGAAGATAACCAGCAGATCAGCATCGCACATGCGTGCCACGACTGCGGACAGCGTATCGTTATCACCGAAGTTCTCGATGTGCTTCAGCTCGGCGGTTGCAACCGTGTCGTTTTCGTTGATGATGGGCACAACGCCGATCTTGGTCAGCGCGGTAAACGTGTTATGGATGTTGGCGCGCTGGTCGTCATCGACGATATTCTCGCGCGTCAGCAGGATCTGCGCCACGTTGATGCCGTATTCCAGAAACATTTTGTCGTAAATGTGCATCAGCTCGCACTGCCCGACAGCCGCCGCCGCCTGCTTGACCGACAGCTCCTTCGGTCTCTCCGTCAGGCCGAGCTTTGCCGTGCCGACCGCCACCGCACCCGAGGATACGAGCACCATCTCGAAGCCGCGGTTCTGCAGGTCGCTGATCGTGCGTACCAGACGCTCGATACGGCGGATATTCGGCTTGCCGTTGTCATAAGTCAGCGTCGAGGAGCCGACCTTGACGACAATGCGCCGGACCTCGTTCATGTTCAGCATAAAAATGACCTCCAAAAGATAACGTGGAAGCCTTTTCCCGGACTTCCGCCAATATACACATTTTATCACACTAAAACGCGCGAGACAAGCCGAACACAAATCTTTTTACACTTTATACACATTGTGAAAATTCTATACGGAGTTTTTTATCGTTTGCACAGAATTTTTATTTCAAAACCTGTCATATTGTGCTATACTATATTTTATCTCCTTATGCCCAAATTCGACAGTACCGCTTTTTCAGCAGAGCTGTCCGCATATATATTATAATGAAAGGAAGGGACCCGTTATGGCAAACCGCATGGTTCTTCATATTGCCGGTCAAAAATACAACCTGGTCTCCGACGAGAGCGCGGACTATATGCATGAGGTAGCCGAGCTGGCACGCCAGACCGTAGCGCACTGCGGCGGCTCGCCGTCGTTTGCGTCCACACGCGCGCTGGCACTGGCAACGGTCACGCTGGCGGATGATTACATCAAGGCCAAGTCTGCCGCCGAAGCCGCTGAGGCAAAATGCCGTGCCCTCGAAGCCGAGCTTGCCGCACTGCGCGACCGGCAGGCGCAGAATAACGGCAAGCACCCGAATCACAACCGCAAATGAGGAATAAAGTAGAACTTCTTGCTCCCGCCGGTTCGCCGGAGGGCATTCGCGCCGCTGTGCAGTCCGGTGCAGGCGCAGTCTATATGGGCTTCGGCATGTTCAACGCACGCCGCAACGCACAGGGCTTTTTCGCATGACGAGATGGCGGACGCCATCGCCTACTGCCGCGCACGCGACGTAAAAACCAATATCACACTCAACATTCTTGCGGGCGACCGCGAGCTTGAGGACGCCCTTTGAGGACGCAAAATTCCTGTACGAAGCAGGCGCGGACGCGCTTATCGTGCAGGATCTGGGGCTGGCGCGGCTCATCCACGCACACGCGCCGGATTTCGCGCTGCACGCCTCCACGCAGATGACCATTCACACGCTCGACGCAGCAAAGCAGGCGCGCGACATCGGCTTTTCGCGCGTAGTGCTCAGCCGGGAATGCTCCCGCGAGGAGATCAAACTCATCACCGAGCAGGCCGGTGTCGAGACCGAGGTGTTCGTGCACGGTGCGCTGTGCATGTGCTACTCGGGTCAGTGCTACCTGTCCGCCGTGATCGGTCAGCGCTCGGGCAACCGCGGTCTGTGTGCACAGCCGTGCCGCCTGCCGTACAGCGGCGGCTATCCGCTGTCGCTCAAGGATCTCATGCTCGCCGGACATGTTGCCGAGCTTTCCTACTGGGGTGTGTCCTCGCTCAAGATCGAGGGTCGCATGAAGCGTCCGAGTACGCCGCTATTGTAACCAAGGTCTACTCTGACCTGCTCCGCGAGCACCGCAGACCGACCGCCGAGGAGCGCGACATTCTGCGCCGCGTATTCTCGCGCGACGGCTTCACCGACGGCTACTACACCGGCAAGCTGGGCGACAGCATGTTCGGCACCAAGACCGATGTGCCGATGAACGAGGTAAAGAAACTCTATGACGAGGCCGCGCACCGCTTTGCCGAAGGCAAGGAGGCGCCGCTCGTGCCGGTTTCGCTCTGCTTTACCGCCCGCAAGGACACCGGCGCGGTGCTCAGTGCGGACGGCGTTTCGGTCGTCATGCCGGTGGAGCAGGCGCAGAACCGCCCGACCACACCGGAGATGATCGAAAAATCGCTCAGAAAGACCGGCGGCACGCCGTTTTATATTGAGAATATGCGTATCGAGGTGCAGGACGGTCTGATGATCCCGGCGTCCGTGATGAACGGCATGCGCCGCGATGCACTCGACCTTCTGCTGGCAAAACGCGGCGTTGCACCCTCCCGCGACTGGCTGCACGGCAGCGTGCTGCCGCGCGACGATGAGACCGCTGCCCGCGAGGGGGATTCCGCGGCTACACCGCCACGGTGCGCACCAAGGCGCAGGCGGATGCGCTGCGCGAGCTTGGTCTGGAGACCGTTTACGTCCCGCTTGAAGTTGCAGCACAGACCGGACTGCCCGCCATCCTGCCGCGCGTGTTCTCGGACAACGAGCAGCCGCAGATCGAGATGCTGCTCGGTGAAGCCATGAGCCGCGGAACCGACACGGTTCTCGCCGGAAACATCGGTCACATCCCGCTTGCAAAGAGATTGGGCTTTACCGTGCACGGCGATTTCGGTCTGAACGCCTACAACAGCAAAACGCTGAGCGCACTGGCTGAAATGGGCGTTTCCCGCCAGACGCTTTCGTTCGAGGCTCGTCTGGCGCAGATTCGAGATATGCGCGGTCCGCTCGAAACCGACCTGATCGTCTACGGCCGTCTGCCGCTGATGATCTTCGAGAACTGTGCCATCCGCCGTCAGCACGGCGGCAAGTGCTCGTGCCAGAACGGCGTGACGTACCTCACCGACCGGCGCCGGGAGCGTTTCCCGCTGCTGAACGAATTCGGCTGCCGCAACACGCTGCTGAACAGCCGTCCGCTCTGTCTGCGTGAGGATTTTGCCCGCCTGGGCGTACAGACCGCGCGTCTGCAGTTCACCATCGAATCGCCCGAGGAATGTGTGCGGATTGCCCGCGCGTTCCTGTCCGGCGCACCGCTGGACGGCGAATTTACCAACGGATTATATAAAAGAGGAGTCGAATAATGGAGATCGTTTTAGCGTCCGCTTCGCCGCGGCGCAGGGAGCTTCTGAGCCTTATCACCGAACACTTTACGGTCTGCCCCTGCCGATGCGGACGAAACCCTGCGGGATGCGCCGCTCGGCGAGGAAGTCACCCGTCTTTCCCGCCTCAAGGCCGAGGCTGTGCAGGCGCAGCACCCGAACGCCGTGTGCATCGGCTCGGATACCATGGTCACGATCGACGGACTGCGCCTCGGCAAGCCGAAGGACGCGGACGAGGCCGCTTCCATGCTCCGCCGTCTGCGCGGACGCACCCACGAGGTGCTGACCGGACTTGCCGTGCTCACGCCGGACGGCGGGCGCACACGCTGCACACCTGCACGCGCGTCACCTTCCGCGATTTTGCGGAGGACGAGCTTGCCGCCTACCTTGCCACCAGAGAGCCGCTCGACAAGGCCGGCGCCTACGGCATCCAGGGCCACGGCGCACTGCTCATCAAGGGCATCGAGGGCGACTATTACAGCGTCATGGGGTCTGCCTGTGGCTCCGCTTTATACCATTCTGCGCGATATTCATGCGGTATAAGCCGCATTTACCTGCTGAAATTCCACATTTCAGTGCAACATTATGAAAGGAAGATTCGTTTTGCGACGACGTCATAAAGTCGGATCACGAGAGCCGCCGGTACGGTTGTCCGGCCGTTTCAGCGGTTCGGCACCGGTGTCGGACACTTTTTCAGCAAGGGACTGGATTATTTCACCGAGTTTGATGCACTCAAGGCTGAGAATGAGCAGCTCAAGCAGCAGATCAGCGACAATGCACAGCTTGTGCGCGACGCACAGATCGCGCTCGAGGAAAACAACCAGCTGCGCTCTCAGCTTGGGCAGCCGGAGAACACCCGCACCACCACCACGGTCAGCGCCGAGGTCATCGCCCGCAGTCCGGGCGACTGGGCGGATACGCTGACGCTGGACAAGGGCAGCTCGAGCGGCGTCAACAAGGACGATCTTGTAACGACCGTGGACGGCATGCTCGGCTTTGTCAGCGAGGTGACCGACAACACCTGCGAGGTGACTTCCATCACCGACCCGAAAATGCAGTGCGGCGCGCTTGTCACCCGCACGCGCGAGACCGCCATTGCGGAGGGCGACTATAACCTGATGACACGCGGTGCGCTTCGGCCTCTGCTACTGGCCCTCAGCTTTCACCAGGCGTGCACTCCTCCCTCTAAGTCCTCCTGTTCGGCTGTCAGCCGGGACAAACTCTCGTTTCAGAGACTGCCATCAGCCATGCGCTCATCATGCCACGCTTTGACGGTGTGGTGTGCTGCTGCTCGGTCTCGCTGCGGCAGTCTCTTCTCGCTTGATGCATGCAGGCGCGTCCTTCCTCGACGTCGCAAAGTCCTGCGGCAGCTTGCCGTCGGTACGGTGCTGCACCTGTGCTGCTTGCCTCAAGCTTTACCTGCGCTGCGGCCTCGAAGCGCGCAAATCCGCAACGCAGCCACGCTGACCAGCCCTTGCGGAAGAAAAAGTGAGCTTCCCATTGAAGCCAGACTGCTGCGCCAAATAACATAAGACGCTGTGCGGACTTCGCAGCTGCTGTGCAGCGGTAACGCACCGGTCATGTCGCTGCAGTCAGACGGCGATATGGCACCGCCTTTCTCACCACCACGTCTACGATTTCCGCAGCCTCGCGGTGAGATCCTCGACCGCACGTAGCAGGCAAGCCTCGTCACCAACAACGACCGCAGCTTTTCGCTCGTGCTCATACTACTCGTCGCCTGGATGCGGCAGCGGCACTAAAGCGGTTTGATACCCTGCACGATCTGACGCACCGTATCTCAGACCGCGACCGTGGACCGCTGCGACAAAGCAGAACAAGCCGCTAAAGAACGGCTGCTGCCACGATACCTCGCGACACCTCTGCGAATGCCACAGACTGAAAGCACGGATACGTCCTCGGGCACTCCCGGACCGACACGCGCAAGCCGGTTTCTTGCGGAAGCACGGCGGCGATTCCCGGTCCATCAACGACTCGGCTGCCGATCACGCAGTCCGCGCCAGCGCTCGCTGGCCACCAGCGCGGGCCTGCTGACCGAATTGTCGGGTTATATGAGAGAAGGACGCGCCAAGTCGCTCGGTCTCGATCCGCCGCGGTACGGCGGCCGTAGGCGCTGCCAAGCAGGCGAGCGAGACCAGACTGACGACGCAACGGCTTAACACTGCATTGATCAGGCGGCACAGGTGGATGATGCGACCAAGCTGGTCTCCCCGGACCGAAGTCATCGAACGCCATGCCGCGCGCCTATATGGGAGAAAACAGCATGCGCGACCGATCTCCTCGCTTGCCCGCATGGTCGGCATCGTTGCTAAAGGATGCGGCCTGCCCGCTTCAGCACCCCAGCGACCCTTCGCCATCGCTCGCGATCAATGTGCTTATTTTGGACCTGATCGCCTACCGCGGCTACCAGCGGATTTTCAGCGCTGAAATCCAGCGCAGCCGCCGTAGTATTGTTGATCGCCAATGCCGCGCACCTGCTCGGCAATGATTTGCTCCCCTGACCTCCCATTTGGCGGTTCCGACAAAAACGGCGGCCCTGCTGGCTACCGTGATGAGCGATCTCCTCATCGGGAAGTCCGGCCGGCTTAATGAATCTCGAACGAAGCAGTATCAAATA
>VOFF01000889.1_pt1 | contig 56001 bp, 76 predicted proteins | sample 5384061 | NCBI WGS metagenome assembly VOFF01 (sample SAMN12384725, study PRJNA508395) | human gut metagenome | isolation source: healthy gut E | host: Homo sapiens | reverse complement strand
CGGCATTGAGCAGGTCCGGTAATTCCACGCAGGATGGTGTGCCCGGCATCCCTCAGACGGAAAAAGGGCTGCCAGGAGAAGGGCCACTTCATTGAAGTGAAGGCCGCTGGTGGGTTCGTCCAGAATGAACAGGGCCCTTTTCCCTGTCTTCCGCCAGTTTCAGGACGGGGCTTTGGCCAGTTCCGCAGCTATTTTTTAGGCGCTGGGATTCTCCGCCGGAAAGGGTGTCCGCCCTGCGGTTGAGATTGAGGTATCCCAGCCCTACGTCCTGCATGCTTTTCAGGATGGCGGCGGCTCTGGGCAGGGAGGAAAAAAGGAATTCCGCCGCTTCGTCCACGGTCAGGGCCAGCGCCTGGGCAATGGATTTCCCTTTCCAGGTGACTTCCAGCGTTTCCCCTGTTGTAGCATTGCCCGTGGCAGGCGTCGCAGGGCATGGCCACATTTCCCAGGAAGTTCATATCCACTTCAATCCCGGAAAGGGTGTTTGCCTGGCGGTCCAGAGACAGGTAGGAGAGCCCCAGCTCATTCAGGAAGCGCACGCGTTTGTTGATTTCCTCCATGAGCGGGTTTAATGCCGCCGCCAGGGAAGGGGGGCGTTTTCAGGCGTTCCAGTTCTCCAGCCATATCTTCCAGCGGAAGAGCCGTCAGTTCCGCCAGATTGTAGGCCCGGTCCGGCGCAGACATGGTGACGGCCAGGGCCAGAGGGGAAAGACGCTTGCCTCCGCAGGCGCGGCACGGACCGTTTTCCTGTTCATTCAGGCCGGTTCCCCGGCAGGGAGGGGCATGCCCCCAGCGGGGAGTTGAAGGAAAAATGGCGGGGAGTAAGCTGGGGCAGAAGGAAGCCTGTTTCCGGATTGCGGTAGCGGGTGTGGAAGGCCCGGGTTGAAACTTCCTCTCCCGGTATGGTGATGATGGCCCGCACCTCGTCCGGATTGATACGGAGAGCTGTTTGCAGGGAATCCGCAATGCGCGAGGCCGTATTTTCCCCTCTGACGATGAGGCGGTCAATGACCAGGGCCGCGTCCGGAGGCGGGGGGGCGGGGGAGCTTATTTCTTCAATATCCCGCATTTCTCCGTTCCAGTAAACCCGTAGGAAGCCCTGCCGCTGGAAGTCGCGCGCGTTGCTGCGGGGTCCTGGGACAGCAGGTTTTCGCCGGAGCGGCCAGAACCAGGCGCGTGTTCCGGCAGGGAAACGAGTTCCTCCGTAATCCGGTCCGGACTCTTGCGTTCCAGTGGTAGTCCAGAATTTCCGTGATGCTCCCCAGCAGGGTGCGGGAACTCTGCTGCCTGGCGGATTGCTCCAGGCACAGGGCCGGGGGCAGCCCGGTAATGCTGTCCACTTCCGGTTTTTCCGGTTGATCCATGCCCTGCCTGGAGCGTGCCGACAGGCAGTCCAGAAAACGCCTGCGGGATTCGGAAAAAAGCGTATCAAACGCCAGGGAAGATTTTCCGGAGCCGGAAGGGCCGCAGAATACGATGAGCTTGTTGGACGGAAGATCCAGATCCAGGTTCCGGAGGTTGTGCTGGCGCGCGCCGCGGATGGAGATGGGAAGATTCATGTCACGTAAGGCGGGTAAAGGCTCCCTGGTGCGTGCCTCCTTCCTCAATGATGAGGCGGCGCGCCGTGATATCTCCCAGGAATTTGGCGTGCCGGTGGATGGTGACGGTTTCATCCGCCGTAAGCGTTCCACCACCATCCTGCGGGCGCAGATAGAGCCGGAGATGTGCTGGTCCGTTTTGATTTTGCAGACGCCGCGTCACAGGAAGTCGCCGGAAGCCCTGCCGTATAAGACCAGGTCACGGCATTCGATGTTCAGCCCCTTCAGATCTGCATTGGCCTGCACGGTAACGCTTCCGCAGGTCTGCACCTTGGTCCGGTGCGTTCTGCTGTGTAAAATGACGTCGTCCAGTTTGATATACGCGGAGCAATGGCCGCACCTGGCGGAAACTGCCGTGGCGGGGACGGAGGTGCTTTTGTGGCAGGAGAAGCATTCCACCTCCCGGGCAGGCGCCAGGCTGCTTTCCGCAGTTGGGGGAGTGTCCAGGGCGGTGCCGGGGAGGGGTGGCTGATTTTCCCGGAGGGCGCGGTGCTGATCCGGGGGATGGGATGGAAGGTGGGGTTCATGGAACAAAGAGGGCGGCAAAAGAACGGACCGTCCTTTTGCCGCCCCTGAAAGTAGCAGGCGGAGAGTTTTTTATTCCGCGTCAATATCCAGCGTGCTCTGGCTGGCCGGAGCATGGGTTTCCGGCTCCGGAGCGAAGGCATGGACGGAAGCCGCCTTCTTGGCGGCGGAAGCCCCTGTGGTTCCTACCGTGGGGGCGCCTACGGTAGAATGGCCGATGAAGATTGCTCCGCCTTCAATAGCCAGGGAGGCGGCCTGGATGTCACCTACGAGTTCCGCCGTGCTTTTCAGTTCCACGCGGTCCGTGACTGTTACATTGCCGATGACCTTGCCGTGGATGATGACGGATTTGGTGTTGATTTCCGCCCGGATGACGGCGTTCTGGCCTACGGAAAGCACCCCTTCGGAGGAAATGTCGCCTTCCACGGTGCCGTCAATCAGCAGGTCATCGGAAAAACGCAGGGAACCGATTACCTCCACATCGGAGTTCAGCACATTGCGGGTCAGCTGCTGGACACGGGTGGTGGGGGCGTAGGAAGGCACGGCTTCCGCAACCGGTTCGGGAATGTCCTGGCTCTTGGCTACATCCATCCAGCTGGGGGGTGGATTCAGGATTTTTATTGCCCTTGGGGCGGGAACGGTAGTGAATGATCCAAACATGGCGTTAAAAAAGGGGGGTGAAAGGTAAGATGGGAGCTCTTGAAACTCGTCTGGTTTAATGTACATCACCCGCATGTGGATGTGAAACAATTTTCTCCGGCAGGGATAAAAAAATGTGTCTGTTTTTTATCGTTGCGCTGCCTTGGGCGTTCCGGTAGTGTGTGACCGTCTTTCCGCGATTGTTTTCTGTGGATATTTCCGTTTTGAAATGAGTGATTTATTTGAAAAAAAGCTGTTCCTTTCTCCGGCCGCGCGCAGGCGCGGCGGAAAAGCGGGCTTTGCGCTGGGCCGCATTCTTTCCGTCATCTTTTTTCGTGATCGCGCTGGGAATGTTTTTCGGCGGTTTTTTCTTCTGGCTCCAGAAGCGCCAGGCATCCCTGGATTCCGGAGCGGCCGCGCGGATTTGCGCCACGCCGGAGATGTTGTCCGGAGAATTGAAAGCCGCTCTGAAAGACAGGGTGGACTATAGTTTCTGGCCTCCTTATCACATTTCTCCGATGGAAAAGCAGGACCTGCTGCGCAACTGCCTGGCGGAGGCACAGAAATATCTGAGCGCCGCGGATGTGGTGCAAAAATCCTCTTTGTGTGGAAGTCCCTGCAATCGCTTCCTTTAATGGTCAGGCATTACGCCATGTCTCCGCCTGAGGCGATTGTCAGCAGGCCTAAGGGGCCTAAAAAGCTTTGCCGTGTTTGAGGTGGAGGGGCATCCCTGCGCCCGATGAACTGGGAGGATTTTGTACGGGGAAAAGGGGAGGATATTGCGGGATTCCGCGTATGGATGGTTCGGGAGCGCATGTCGGAAAATAAGGATGACTACGCATTTAAGCTGATTGCTCCCCGGATGAACGGTTCCGAAGAGCGCAGCATTGCCCGGCCCATGGTGTATGTCCCCAGAAAATCGGAAATGGGCAAGCGTTTGTTCATGTTGTTTAAGATCAATGAGGAGATGGAACATTCCCCATACCGGGTGTTGAACGCCAATGACGAGGCTGACATGCTCCGCGCGCGGGTTCTCCTTTCCCGCAGCAAAGAGCCCAACCGCAAGGGGGAATATTCCTTTACGCTGGTCAGGCTGCTGGGGGAAGGCTGGTACGGCCTTTCTTTCCCGGAATAAAAAGGAAGGATTGGGCCGGCCTCTTGCTTTGCGGAGGATGGGGATGCGTTTTACCGGCGGTGGAAACGGGGAGGGGGCCCTTCATGTGGGCGCCGGGGGCGGTGGGGCCGGAAAGGGGGCGGGCATGGCGTAAGGCGTGCGGCATGATGTCTGCGGCAGACGCCCGCCGGCCAGAAAGGGCCGTGGTAATGCGGCCTGGGTTCCATGCAGGAACATGGCAGCCGCGGTAGATGTCCCTGATGACGTAAATGGGTGCGCCTACAGGGGTATAGGCGTAAATGGGCCGTCCGCATGGGGAATATCCCCAGATGGGGAATCCGGAGGGGCCATACAGGAAAAACGGCCTGCCCGGCCGCAGGTACGCGGATTTCGCCATGCAGGTGAATTCCGGCTTCCGCGACGGGGGGAAGAAAAGGCCAGGAGGGCAGATATGGCGCTTCCGGCGCAGCAGGCAAGAAGATGGTTTCCGGCAGGGTTGTTGTTCATCGGTTTTTTGAATGGTGGTTGACGGCAGTTATCCGATAGAGCGGAGTCCCCGTCCCGTTTTGTGTAATTTTCCATGCCCGTCATTCAGGGAAGGGGGTAAAGGGAATACCGTCTTGACCTGGAGGGGCGCCCCGGGCAAAGTGACCGCGTGACGAGATTCAGACCATGCATTGATTTACACGGCGGGCGCGTGAAGCAGATTGTGGGCGGAACCCTGACGCAGGATGGCGTTTCATTGCGCACCAATTTCGTCTCCGACCGCGGCGCGGCATGGTATGCGGATTTGTACCGCAGGGACGGTCTGAGCGGAGGGCATGTGATCAAGCTGGGCCCAGGGAACGACCATGTGGCGCGGGAGGCCCTGGCGGCATGGCCGGGAGGCCTTCAGGTGGGCGGCGGCATGACGCCGGAAAACGCGGAGGAATGGATTTCCTCCGGGGCCAGCCATGTGATTGTTACTTCCTGCCTGTTTGATGCGGAGGGGAACGCTGCGGATGGACAGGCTGAAGGATCTTGTTTCCGCAGTGGGCGCGGAACGGCTGGTGCTGGATTTGAGCTGCCGCAGGGTTCAGGGAGGCTGGGCCGTGGCCATGAACCGGTGGCAGACTTTGACGGAACTCCGGGTAACGGCGGAGACGCTGGATGTTTTGGCGGAATATTGCGCGGAGTTTCTTATTCATGCGGCGGATGTGGAAGGGCTCTGCACCGGCATTGACCGGGAACTGGTGGAAATGCTGGGAAACTGGCGCCGCCTGCCCATGACATATGCCGGAGGCATCAGCCGCATTCAGGATATTGACGAAATAGATGCTTTGAGCGGCGGAACCATGGATGCCACGGTGGGGAGCGCTTTGGATTTGTTTGGCGGCGGTTTAATCAGGTATGGGGATCTGGTGGCCAGGCAGCACGGGAAGTCCGGCATGGAAACGGTATGAAACTGGCTCTGAAAGTTATTCCCAATGCGAAGAAGAGCGAGGCCGTGGGATGGGAGGAAGATCCCCGTGCCGGCCGCGCGCTGAAGCTGCGCATTGCCGCGCCTCCCGTGGAGGGAAAGGCGAACAAGGTCGTCGTCCTTTTCCTGTCCGCATGGCTGGACATTCCCCGTTCCTCCATCAGCCTGCTGCGCGGGGAATCCTCCCGGCTGAAAGTGGTGGAACTGCCGGACGGATGCGAGGGAAAACTTGCCCGGCTGCTTTCTGCGGAGGATATTTCCGGAGCTTAGGAAAGCCGGGCGGAAGGCAGGCATTTTCTTTATGCGTAGAAGGGTTGCATCAGGCGCGGTCCATTACGCGTCAAACGTCATCCATGTCTTAGCAGGCCGTTGACGCATCCGGTAAAAGAATTTACATTGCCCGCATGAGCGACGAAGAGAAAGAGAAAAACGCGGAAGCGGAAGAGCTGGAGGTGCAGGAACAGGTGCAGGATGCTCCTGCCGAGGAGAAGGTGGCGGAACCTTCCCTGGAAGAGGAATTGCTTAAATGGCGGGATACCGCCATGCGCACTGCTGCGGAATATGATAACTACCGCAAGCGCATGGTGAAGGAAAAGGAGGAATGCGCCAAGTTCGCCAATCAGCGCCTGCTGGAAGAACTTCTACCCGTCATTGATAATTTTGAAATGGGCAAAAGTACCATCCGGACGACCCGTCCGCAGAAGAAAAAGTTCAAGGAGCTGGGAGAGGCCTATGAGGTGCTTTCCGATGCGGACAAGAGGGCTGCCTACGACCGCTTCGGCCATGCCGCCTTTGAACAGGGCGGTCCCGCTGCGGGCGGCGGTTATGCCGGGGGAGGGTTCCAGGATCCGATGGATATTTTCGCCCAGATGTTTTCCGGAATGGGCGGTTTTGCGGATATGTTCGGAGGCCGCCGCGGCCAGAAAAAGGTCCACCAAGAGACCCGGTTCCGATTTGCGCTATGATTTGGACATCACGCTGGAAGAGGCTGCGAAGGGATGCACCAAGAAGCTTGAGATTGAGCGTCTGGTGACTTGCAAGACCTGCCACGGTACCGGGGCCAGGGATGGAAAGGAAGCGTTCAAGTCCTGTCCTACCTGCCAGGGGCGCGGCATCATTACCCAGCAGAGCGGCTTTTTCGTCCAGCAGTCCACCTGCCCCACCTGCCACGGCACCGGGGAAATCATCTCGGACCCATGCCCCGTCTGCCGCGGGAAGGGCGCGTCAGGGAGGATTCCCACATCACCATCCGTATTCCTGCGGGCGTTGCCACGGGCAGCCAGCTCCGCATCGCCGGGGAAGGGGATGCCGGGGTGCATGGCGGCCCTACCGGGGATCTGCACGTGTTTATTGACGTCAAACCGCACGATATTTTCCAGAGGGAGGGCAACGACCTGAGCTGCACGGTTCCGGTTCCGCTTTCCCTGGCTGTTTCCGGCGGCAGGCTGAAAGTGCCCACGCTGGAAGGCGCGGCCACCATCAAGCTGCCGGAAGGAACGCAGAACGGCATGATCTTCCGTCTGCGCGGCAAAGGGGTAAAGGCCCTTCGCGGTTCGGACGTGGGGGATATGCTGGTGGAGGTGGAGGTGGAAATCCCCTCCCGGCTTACCAAGGAGCAGGTGGATAAGCTGAACGCGTTTGCCTCTGCCCTGGATGAAAATCGGCTCCCCCCCGTGGCCCATTTGACGCTGTGCCAGGCTGTTCCCAAAGGGGCCAACATGGATCTCATTATCCAAAAAGTCTGTGGAACTGGGGGCTTCTGCTATTGTTCCGCTCGTGACGGACCGCACGATCGTGCGCCTGAATGCCCGGGAGGCTGAGGCCAAAAGGCAGAAATGGCAGCGCATCGCCTTGAGGCCTGCAAGCAGTGCGGCCAGAACACGCTGCCGAAAGTGGCGCTTCCCGTTCCCTTTGCGGAATGGCTGCGCGGAGGAATTCCGGAAGGACTGAATATTATCGCCTCTCTGGCGCCCGGAGTGCGGCCGGTCAGGGAAGTGCTGGAGGCCGCTCGTTCCCGTTCCGTCCGTCACGCTTCTCTGCTGGTGGGGCCGGAGGGGGATTTTACGGACCGGGAGACGGCCATGGCGTTGGAAGCGGGGTTTGTTCCCGTCACGCTTGGCCCTATCGTTCTCCGGGTGGAGACGGCCGCCTTTTTCGGCCTGGCCGCCATGCGGTACGCCCTGGACTGAGTTTTTTCATACGCATTCCCATGTTTAAAAATATCATTTTCGACTGGTCCGGCACCCTGGTGGACGACTTGGCCCTGACGTTGGACGCCTCCAACTACGTCTTTTCCCAATACGGGAAACCCTGCATGAACAGGGATGAATTTCGCGCGGAATTCCAGCTTCCCTATCCGGACTATTATGCCCGGGTGCTGCCCCACGCGGATCTGGATGAACTGGAAGACCATTTCCGGTACGCCTTCCGCGTTTCCAATGCTCCGGTGGAAGTGCTGCCGAATGCCCGGGAATTCCTGGAGTTCTGCCGCGCGCGCGGCGTGCGCTGCTTTATTCTTACCAGCGTGGACGCCAAGGAGTTTGATACCCAATGCAGGGAGCTGGGCATGATGGAATATTTTGAAGCCATTCATGCGGGCATCCGCCATAAGGATGCCCACATTCATACCCTGCTGGCCCAGCATGGGCTGCATGCCCATGAAACCGCATTTATCGGGGACATGCAGCATGATGTGGAAACGGCCCATCACGCAGGCATCACATCCATTGCCGTCCTGACCGGCTATAATGACGCTGCGCAGCTTTCAAAACCAAACCGGACATGATTGTTCCGGACCTGCTTGTTCTGCGCACGCTGATGCGCCGTTACGCGCTCCCTTCCGATACGCAGGATTCCATTAACATCAACGGTCTTGAACTGGATACCTTCATCGGCGTTCCGGACGAGGAGCGCGCTTCCATGCAGACCCTGAAAGCGGACATCACTTTTTATCCGGAGGAGGCCTTGTCCGGACTGAACGATGATTTTTCCAGAACCGTCTGTTATGATTCCATGGCCCGTGCGCTCCGGGCGGAGGCCATGGCGCGCCCGCGCAAGCTGGTGGAAACGCTGGCGGAGGATATGGGAAAGGTTTGCCTGAAGGAGTTCGGCGCGCGGCACGTGGTTGTTACTCTGCGCAAGTTCATCCTGCCGCGGACGGACAGCGTTTCCGTAACGGTGCATGTTTCCCGTCACCGGTAGGAAAGAGGTTTTCTACCGGATATCCACCGCCTTTTCTTCAGGGATCTTTTTTCCGTCTTTGGTGAAAGTGTTTTTCTCCGCCTTGACGCTGCCGGTATGGCGAGTGCGGATGGCGGTTCCGTTCTTGAGGTCAAATGTGTTTCCGGTAATGGTGATGTTCCGGTGAACTTCCCCTTCCGGCCGTGGGGCGTGCGGCACGATCTGGATGACGGCTTCTCCGCATTGAATAAAGGTATTGCGGGAAATGGTCATATTCCTGACCACGCCGGATTCATACCAGCCGGAGGCATCATCTTCCACCAGGATGGCGGGCATGCCCGTTTTCTCAAACCGGCACCGTTCAACCAGCACCGGCTTCCTGGTGGTAAGCAGGAAGCCCCGGGTGGGAATGTGGCGGCATACCGTGTTGCTGATATGGACGGATGGCGTCCATGTGACGTTTTCCACAACATCATCAGGCTGGATGTTTCCGGGATTGGGATGTTGCAGCGTAAGTTCTATTTCCTTTTCATTGAGTTGGTTGACGCCGGAAACGGTATTGGATGCATAAGGCACCAGCGTGTTGCTGGAAACATAATCGATCCGGTCTCCTGGGGCAAAGGCGTCAAAGCCGAAGGTCTGGGGATGCATGAACCGGACGGTGATTTTGTTGGGGGCCGGCCTGCCTACAATGCGCAAGTGGGTGCCATGAACATTGATGGCGTCGTCATGGGAGGCTCCCAGCACGCAATCCTTGACGATGATTTTTCCCCTGCATCCGGAAAAGTGCAGATTATCCGCCCAGGAGGAGCTGGTGCGGAGGGAGCGGGGGCGCGGAGCTATGTTCAAGTGGCTGAACATGATGTTCTCGCAGAACTGGGAAACGACGCCCATGCCGTGCATATAGTAAATATGACAGTTATTCCAGAGGATGTTTTTGCTTCTGTATTGAAAGAAGCCGCAGCAGTCCCTCCGGGTATTGCGGTTCTGGTAGGATTGGCCCGGTTTCATGGTTGGGGAGCCTTCCTTGAACGTGACGCTGATTTTTCCGGGAGACAACTCTCTGATGACTGTTTTCCCGGGGTCGAAACGGCCCTGGAAAGTGCCGGAGGCGGAATCAAAAACTTTGGAATACCCTCCCATGCGGAATTCCCATCCGGGTCCGTGCCAGGTCAGGTTCCCATCCTTCACTGTGTACAGGATTCCGTCCGGAATAGTTGCTTTCATGGTATCCCCTTCAACTTCCGTGACCAGAAATTCCCCCCCATGGTCGGATGCAGGTAATCAAACCCCAGGCCGTTCAGGGAAACGTTTTCCGCATGTTCCATGCAACAAAGATGGCTTTTCCTTCCAGCAGGATGTCGGTGGCTCCCGGCTTTCCCTCCAAGCGTATGTTTTTGGCTTCCATCAGGCGGACAGCCATGGCCTTGGGCTCGTTGGGCGCATCGTTGGTGTTGGAAATCTGCGGTTTTCCGGTCATCAGGGCACCGTGTTTGAAGATATGCCTGCCGGGCATGAACCGGATGGTGACCGGGGCCTGTTTGGAACCTTCCCCCATCAGTGCCAGGGAGACGGCATGTTCCCCGGATGGATGACGAGCGTATCTCCCCGCGCCATGATGAGACGGTTGGCGGCGGGAAAGAAAGCCTACCAGCTTGTCATAATACGCTTTGGATTTGTCGTAGTAGGATTGGGGGTCAATATCCAATTTGGTGCGGAACAGGAGCCAGAGCTTGTGGAAGGTGTTGACGCGGTAGCGGATGTCGAAAATACGGAAGCCGCTCGCCTTCATTTTGTCCAAAATGGTATGGTAAATGAGCGCCATGGCCTGAGCCGGAATAAGGGCGGCTTTGTCTTCCGGGCTGAGGAGGTTATATTCCCTCTCCGCTTCCGCAAAGAAAGTTTCCGCCAGATCCGCTTCATATTTCAGCAGCTCCTGAAGCCGGGGGGAGTACACCCTGCAGCGCAGGTCTTCCAGGGTGTATCCAAAGCGGTCCATATCCTCCTTGGGCAAATAAATGCGGTTGGACTTGCCGCAGTCTTCCGCCACGTCCCGGATGATATTCACCATTTGAAGGGCATGCCCCAAGGCAATGGCGTACGGATAGGGAGGCTTCTCCCGCCCCCATGATGCGGGCGGAGGTGAGGCCCACGCAGCAGGCTACGCAGTAGGTGTAGTCCAGCAGTTCATCGCGGCTGCGGGGCTGCTGCTGGCAGATATCCGAACGGCAGCCTTCAATCAGGTGCAGCATGGGAGTGGTGTCCAGCTCCAAATCCTGGATGAGGGCTATGATGTCCTCCTCCAGTTCCGTCAGTTCCAGGCCTTCTCCGCCGTTGATGACTTCTACCCAGCGGTTCAATGCGTCGTGGCGTTCGCGGGGAGTCATGCCCGGTTCGTCCACGATATCGTCCACCGTGCGGCAAAAAGCGTAAAAAATTCCGCCATATGGCGGCGTTCTTCTTCAGGAAGATCAATGAGAGCAAAGGCCAGGTTGTACTTGGCCTTGCTGGTGATGGTTTGGGCTTGAGTCATGTCTTGACGGAAAAAAACTTGCCTGCGAAAGGGATAAAAATCATGGAATCAGGCCCCAGTGGGAAGTAAAGGGCCACAGGCAGAAGCTGGCGGGGCCTACGATGTTGTACTGGCGGACGGGGCCCCAGTACCGGGAATCAAAGAATTTTTCGCGGGTGGAATTGTCCCCCAGCGCCACGTATTCACGCAGATAGGGGCGTTTGCTGTCGTTGGACAGATGCACGGTCCCCCCTTCCGTGATGTAAGCTCTGCCGTCCAGCAGGCTCAGGGGGGGCGGGAAGGGCCACGTAGCCGCAGGGCTGGTAGGGGGGCTTGCCGGAAGCGACCCTGGATAGTCCGTTCCGTGGCTGGTTTCCCATTGACGATTAGCTGGGAGTCCTGAATGGAGAGGGTATCTCCCGGAATGCCGCAGAGGCGTTTGACGTAGTGGGTTCCTCTTCCTGGCCGGTGCTGCTTCCCTTATTGGCGATGCCTTCGATGCCGCGTGTATCAAAGACGAAGACTTCCCCGCGTTCCGGCTTGCGGAAGTGATAGGCCATTTTATTCACCACGATTAGGTCCCCGGCGTCAAAACGGGCATTGACGATTGTGTCTCCGGGCAGGTAGCTTCTGAACGGGGTGTGCCGTTCGGCTTCAAAGCGCGGTTCCTGATTGAGGAAGTAGCGGCGCGTTTCCGCTTCCGCTGCCGGAATTTCCAGCTTGGAGCCGTCATCGAAAATCACGTTGGTCACCGTGAGCAGAAGATACTTGGTGGCAGGTTCGAAACGGACGATTTTCTTTTCCTTGGAGGCCGTTTCGTGCACATAGGAGCCGCCGTACAGGATCATGTCCCCGATTTTCTGCATCAGGGTGGGCTCCCCTTCCTGGGGAAGGGCGCGGATTCCGTTCAGGGAGGGCTGCATGGAACCGGTCGGGATGCGGAAGGGCTGAACTACATAACAGCGCAAACCCAGGAAAATGGCCAGAATCACGAACAGAACTTCCACGTTTTCCGCCAGGGCGGAAGGAATCGCTCCGGGGATGGATTCCAGCGTGGATTCCAGTTTGGCGGTAATGGTTTCCGCCTGCTGCCTGTCACCCCGGTAAAGGGCCGTTTTCAGCAGGTCGCGGCTTTCTTCAAACTCCGCCAGGCGGTCGGGAGGCAGAAGATCGCGATTGTAGTTGATGTAGCGGCGCACTGCTTTCAGGGCCATACGTCCTTTCCGGCGCCATTTGGGCGTGAACCAGGCCAGAGGATGATCCAGAAGAAACACCAGAACGGCGTTTGCAGCCGGAAAGCAATCGTAAAGGGCAGCTAGGATGGACTTGTGCGGGCTATTCATGAAGTACGGCATTCATGATGCCCCGTCCGGAGGCGTCATGGAAGTTTATTTTACGTTACGGAAGCCCCATTTTTCCAGGATTCAGCAAATTTTTTGGGTCCAGGGCGGATTTGACCAGTTCGTGCAGGTGGTAGGCGCCTTCCCCCACGGCTTTCCGGAACCATTTGGCCTTCGCCAGGCCGATGCCGTGTTCCCCGGTAATGGCGCCTCCGTGTGCCAGCACCCAGTGGAACAGCCTGTCCACACAGGCGTCCGCCAGGGCTTTCTTCTCTGGATTCGCATAATCGTCCACCATGATGTTGGTATGGATGTTGCCGTCCCCGGAATGGCCGAAACACGCGATGTCCAGCCCTGTTTCCCGGTTCAGGGCCTCGCAGAATTCCACCAGGGCCACCAGGCGCGATCTGGGGATGACGATGTCTTCGTTGAGCTTGGTCATTCCGGTTGCTTTCAGGCTGTAGGAAAATTCCCGGCGGAGTTGCCAGATGGCTTCCGCCTCCGCTTCCGTGTCTGCGCGCAGAATTCCGGTCGCGCCGCATTCTTCCAGCAGGGTGCATAGCGAATCCAGTTCCTCACGCACGGCGGGCCGCCTGCCGTCCACTTCCACAATCAGGTGGCCGCGGCAGCCGGAAGGCAGGGCGCTGTCCCCCAGATAGTTCCGGGCGGCGCGGAGAGTGAAACTGTCCGTTATTTCCAGGGCGGAGGGAAGATGCCCGCTGTTCAGGATGCGCTGCAGGGCGGCAGCTGCCAGCGGGAATTGCGGGGAAGCCGGCGCTGAGCGCGCCGAATGCTTCCGGGTGGGGGATGAGCCTCAAAACGGCCCGGGTGATGATGCCCAGCATTCCTTCCGAGCCGATAAAGAGGTCCCCGATATCGAACCCCGTCTTGTTTTTATGGGTGCGTCCGCCGCATTCCACTACCTCTCCGCTGGCAAGCACCACGGTCAGCCCCAGCACGTAAGCTCTGGTGACTCCATATTTCAGGCATCTGGGGCCGCCTGCGTTCGTGGCGATGTTTCCTCCGATGCTGCATTCCTTTCTGGAGGCCGGGTCCGGCGGGTAGAACCATCCCAGAGCACGGGCTTCCCGCTGGAGATCCGCTGTGATAACTCGGGTTCCACCACGGCAACGCCGTCTTCCGGGGATATCTCCAGTATACGGTTCATCCGTTCCAGGGAAAGGCTGATGCCTCCGCGCACGGGAACGCACCCTCCTACGTATCCCACCCCGCCGCCGCGGGCCGTGACGGGGATGTTCATGGAGGATGCGTAGCGCAGCAACAGGGAGACGTCCTCCGTACTTTCCGGGAAAACGACTGCCTCCGGCAGCACGGAGGCGTACCATTTGTCCCCGGCGTGCGCCGCCAGCACATCCGGGGCTCCGGAAACTTTTTCAGGCCCCAGAATGCGGGAAATGTCTTCTTTCAAAGACATGGATTATTTGAGAATGGGGGTGCAGAAGCAGTCCGGGCGGTGGAAATCCGGATTGCCGGAAAGGTCGTCCGCCGTAGTCAGGAAAATCTGGTCCGGAGTATCCAGGATGAACGTGGCTGCCAGCTTGCAGTCGCGGATGTCCACGCCGCGCAGTTCGTTCAGCGGAATCCGGGCCATGGCGCACCATCCCTCGTCCGTCAGAATGCACTTGGTATCCACGGCCAGCGGAGCGGGATGTCCTCATTGGCGCGGCGGGTATCGGAAAAGGCGCAGGCCCACCATGCGCCGTTGGGCGCAAGGTTGAATTCCCAGTAATTGGTGCCGTCTCCCCGCGGCCATGAACCATTCCGCCAGGTCGTACCGCCATAGTTCCGGCTGGAACTGGCCGGGACGGGCTTCCGGATGGATGGTGGCTGCCTTGCTGCGGGAAGCCAGAAACCACAGGAATTCTCCGTCCGTGGCGAAGGCGAATTCCGCACTTGGCTCCACATCATAGCCGAACCAGTCGTTGACGAGTTCCTGGCGGGGCAGGGAGGCAAGCTGGTCGAAGCTTCCGTTGAAGGCCCATTGGTGAATGATTACTTGCATACCACCACATTTGGACAGTTTTCAGGTTTTATCAAGCCAGAACGTCTTACAGGCTTGGATATTGACGTGATTTCTCCATCATGGGGGCCGTCATGCATTTTCAAAGGACGCTGAATCGGTTTTCCCGCGAAAACGTTCCCGGGTATCTGGCTGTGTTCATCGGCGGTTTCGGGGACATGTTTGCGGGTTGTTTGAGCCGTGTGGAGAAAGGATTTCCCGGTTTTTTGCCGGGTGTGGCGTACGCAACGGCTTATTACCACTGGGACGGAGGCGGCTGCGGCGTGTTTTTTGACAGGTGCGGAAAAATAGCGGTGGAGCTGGAAGAGCTGAGACGGAGATATCCCGGGCTGCCTGTCGTGTTGATAGGACACAGCTACGGAGGCTCCTGCGCGGTGGAAGTAGCCAGGCGCCAGTCGGTTCAGGCTGCTCCTCTTTGCCTCCTGACGGTAGATGCCGTGGCGCGCAGGCAAAAGAGCGTGCGTCCGGCCTGTGTGGAATGGTGGGGGAACGCTTACCTGCGGGATGGCGGCGGCTTCATGGACGCGGTGCCCAGAATAGGCGGACGCTGGGGACATTGCGCCGGGGCTGATGCCAATCTTGCTTTTTCCGGCTACAGTCGTGACCGGGACGCCCATGCTTTATGAGCCGCCTGGGGAAGAAGCATGCAGCCTTTTCAAGCCGCTGCCTCCTGGCTGGAAAGAAATCTTCCGGACTGAACTGCCGGAGCCGTGCTACCAGTTCAGTTCATCCCACTTCACCAGTTGGGAAAGAAGTTGGCTGATAAGGCGTTCCGTCTGTTCCCTGGCTTTCTCTTCCGGCACTCTGATCTTGTCCCCGTACGTGGTGGAAATTTGGAAATAGCACCAGCGTTGATCCATGCCGTGCAGAACCCTGTCTTTCATATCCATCAGGGTGCGGATCAAGTGGTCTTCCGTCATGTGGCGGTGGCCGATAAATACGTAATAATGCATACTGTCCAGAATGACAGGTTGCGGATGGTCCGGAGCGATGTTCTGCTGGGATTTCAGCTTGGTCATTCTGATGGTTCCGCGGCCTTCCACGGGAACATCCACCGTGGTCCCCGTCAGGTTAAAATGGCCCTGGGCCGGGAGGCAGCGTTCCGGACGGTGGATGGAGTTGTTTAAATCATGACCGGATTTCACGATGGAAACGCGGCACAGAACGGGTACGGTTTCCGTCGCATCCAGACTGATGGGGAGTTCCTGCACGTAATCCGCTTTGGAAAAAATTCCGTATCCGGGGCCAGGATGCCCCGTTCCTGTTCGGATTCCTGCCGGCGCGTGCCGTGCCAGCCGTACGGATTCATGCCTGTGGGGAGATCCATGCTGATGGAGGAGTCCTGCACTTCCCCCTGCGCGGCATCAGGTAAGTGCCGCCGAGCATGACGGCCAGCAGAAAAGGGATGATGATAATTTTGAGCGTTTTAATATTCATGGCGGCGGAAACGCTTAATGGGACTTGTTCATTTTAACAACCAGCTTCTTGCGCTGTGACGGCTTCCAGATGAGCTCCCCGGCCAGCAGGGAGTGGACGGCTGCCAGGCCGAAAAGGCTGATGGGGAAAAAAAACAGCAGGCCGGACCAGTCATGCCAGGTTTTTGACGCAAACTCGGGATTTCCGTATTCCGCCATCACCACGATGCTGGTGATGCGGACACCGTTGCCGATGACGGCCAGGGGAATCGCGCTGAGGAAGAGCACGCATTTTTTCCAGAATTTCAAGTCGGACAGGTAGGCCCAGGCTGCGGACAGCATGAGCAGTGCCATCAGGGAGCGCATGCCGCTGCACCCTCCTGCAATATTGAAGGCATCCCAGTGTCCGCCGGTAGAGCGGATATTGGTGCCCTGCAGATAGGTATCCACCCCGAAGATGCTTGCCCCCCAATGCCCCAGCTCCGTCGCGATGATTTGAAGTCCCACCGTAGCCTGCTGGAAGGAGGGCAGGGGGATACACAGCCAGAAAAAAAGAGCAGCGGGAAGGCGCACAGCCTGGCGGTCTGCGGTCCGGCCAGGTACCAGGCCCCGCTCAGTAAAATCAGGGGAAGAGCGCCTACGGCCACGCGAGGCTGCCCCACGCGGAAGGAAAGCATCAGAAGCATGATCGCCGGGATGAAAAGAATCAGGCCGCGCCAGTCCATGCGTCTGGGTGCCTGGGCAATTTTCTTTCTGGCATGGTATAGCATGAAGACGATGATGGGCACCACCAGCCAGCCGTGTTCATAATCCGTTTGCTTGTTCCAGGAGGAAATGAGCCACTGGATGCTGTTTTCGTTTCCGAATGAACCGAATTCCGGGAATGCCAGATAGTTCAGTGCCAGCAGCAGCGTGCTCACGACCAGGGCGGCGATCATGGGGGCGGTCAGAAATCTCTTTTGCCATCAGGAGCGGGGGAATCCATCATGGAGAAAAATCAAATTGTGAGAATTAAGTATTGCGATTATGCGGACCTGTGTTCAGAATGCGTCCGCTTTTCAGTTTCCGGTATGAAGATTATCAGCGGTACAGCACACAGAGAACTTGCGGAGCGCATTGCGCAAAGCGTAGGCATTCAGTTGACGAACGTCACGGTGAATACTTTCCCCGATGGGGAAAGTTTTGTAAAGATAAATGAAAACATCCGGGGCAAGGATGTTTTCCTCATTCAGCCCACCTGCCCCCCCACTAACCATAATATCATGGAATTGTGCGTGATGGTGGACGCCGCCCGCCGCGCCAGTGCCGGACGCATCACGGCTGTTGTTCCTTTCTTCGGGTATGCCCGCCAGGACCGCAAGGACCAGCCCCGCGTTCCCATTACCGCCAAGCTGGTGGCCAATCTGCTGACGGCCGCCGGAGTGGACCGCGTGCTGACTATGGATCTCCATGCCGCCCAGATCCAGGGATTCTTTGATATTCCGGTGGATCACCTGTACGCCGCCCCCGTTTTAATCCGTCACCTGCGCGAACATTATGTTAAAGACCTCAAGAAACTGGTCGTCGTCTCCCCGGACGTGGGCGGCGTGAAAATGGCTCGCGCGTATTCCGACGCTCTGGGTGCGGAATTGGCCATTGTTGCCAAGCACCGCGTCAACGCCACCCATGTGGAAGCCATGAATGTCATTGGTGACGTGGAAGGGCGCGATGCTGTTCTGATTGACGACATGACGGAGACCGCCGGCACCCTGTGCGCTGCCGCCAATATCCTGAAGGAACGGGGAGCTCAGCGCGTGTTCGCCTGCGTTTCTCATGGCGTGCTTGGGGACATGGCCCGCGAACGGATTTCCGGTTCCTGCATTGAACGCGTTCTTACCTCCGACACCGTTCCCATGGCCTATGGCCCCAAAGTGGACTGTGTCAGCGTGGGAGACCTGCTGGGCCATGCCGTGCAGCGCATACATGACGGAGAATCCGTATCATCATTATTTGACATTTAGACAATTTTAGTGCAGAGTCCTGCGCCCTGACCTGAGTACCGGTTTACGCGGGTTCGGAAATCCCGGCGGGGCCTCTGCCTGAACCCGATTAGGAAACATCATCAATCAACACTCAATATTGCCTCTATAAAACATGGCTACATCCCATTCCCTCAAGGCCGAAACGAGAGCCTGCGGCTCCGGTAATCTGAAGCAACTCCGCAGCCAGGGCCTGGTTCCCGGCGTGGTTTACGGTCCCGGTTTTGACAACGTCAATATCCAGGTTGACGCCCGTGAATTTGCCCGCATGCTGGCTTCCGCCGTTTCCGAACACATCCTCGTGGCCTTGGATATCAACGGCAAGATCGTGAAAGTTCTCCTTAAGGAAGTGCAGCACAACCCCATCACCAACGCCCGCCTGCATGTGGACTTTCAGGCTGTGACCGATACTACGGTCATCCATTCCATTGTTCCCGTCATTCTGGAAGGCGATTCCGCCGGCGTGGCCCTGGGCGGCGTTCTGGACCAGACCATTCACGAACTGGCGATTATCTGCCAGGTGAAGGATCTGCCGGAAGCCATTACCGCTGACATCTCCGGTTTGAAACTGGGTGAAAGCCTGCGCATTGCCGATCTCAAACTCCCCCTCCGGCGTAACCACGGAACTGGCCGGCGATGTGATGTGGCTATTGTGGAAGCTCCCCGTGTTTCCGGCGAGGAAGCGGCTCCGGCTGCTGAAGAAGCTGTTGCCGAGAAATAAGTTTGATACGCCTGTTTCTTCTTTTTACCGGGTCCGGAGCCGTTTTTGCGGCTCCGGGCTTTTTTTGTCGCCAACAGGGCATCTTTTGGTAAAGTGCAGGATACGTATTTGCCTGATCAATCTGGAAAAAGCCTTAGATTTATGAACAAGTCCCTCATATTGGTGTTGACCGCATTCGTTCCGCTTGCAGCTGCAGATGAAGTAAAACTCAAGGATGGAACCGTTTACAAAAATTGCACGGTAGAAGTGGAAACGCCGGAAAGCGTCAACCTCCTGGTTCCCGTGTCCGGAGGTATCAAGGATTCCGTAACCGTGAAGAGGGATTTGATTGAATCCATCAGGAAGGCGACTCCGGATGAACTGGAGGCTGCCCGAATCGGCAAAATGTATGCCAAACCGGAAACCATGAATGCCGGGGATTTGGAAAAAAAGCCTTGGCGGACCTGGACAAGACCATTAAGAAAAAATCCCCAGGGCCTTGCTCATGACGCCGCCGTCAAGGCAAGAGCCAAAGTAGTGGTTTTGCTGGAGGAAAAGAAATTGACGGAGGAAGCCCAGGCCGCCCAGGATGCCAGGGAGGAGGCGGAAGTGACCGTGCGCACCAAATACGACCATGAGGCCAATAAGCTGCTGAAGCGTTTCAAGGCGCTTGCCGTGCGCAATCCATACCAGGCCATGGCCGTGTATGACCGCTTGCGCGACGGTTATCCCGGTTCCGCCGCCCTGGCGGATGCCTATCCGGATGCCGCCAGAATCGCCGGACAGCTCAACCGTAAGCTGGAGGTCATGATCGCCGCCAAGGAAAAGTCCTTGGAGAAGGAACGTGAAGCCCTGAGAAAGGAGGAAGAGAAGCGCCGGGGAAATCCCAAACTGACCAAGGAACAGCGCCAGGTGTTGATGGATGCTTTCCAGAAAAGGCAGACTGCCATCCGGGAACGTGAAAACCAGCTCACGGAAGTGTACCGGGCTTTGCGCAAGAAGGTCAAGGAACGCGGGGACCGGTGGTTTGCACCTACGGCAGGTTCTTTTTGGAAGCCATGAGAGACCTTAAGCTGGTAGCCGCTACGGATGCGGAACGCTTAAAAAACAGGACCCGGAAAACGGAGCCGGTTCCGCTGCGCTGGAAAAGGCCTGGAATCTGTGTGACGAGAAAAAATTTGACGATGCTATGGAGGTTCTGACGGAACTCCGGACCGCCCAGGTTCCCAGGGAATACTATGAGGAACTGACGGAAACGGTACGCGTGGGGTTGCGGGAACAGCGCGCCCGTGAACGCGCCGAACGTGCGGAAGCGGCGCGCAAAGCCCGTGAAGACCGGGATAAGAAGCGCCAGGAGGAAAGAGAAGCAGCCGCCAAGGCCAAAAAGAAATAATTCTGCCGTTTTCCGGAGAAACTCTCCGGAGAAATATGGCGGAAATGGCTTACGGATGGGATGGATCAAGTATGTGTTGATTCCATCCTGCCCGTCAGGCTTTCCGGCCGTTGATTTCGCGCAATTCGTTGTCGGAGATTCCTGAGGTTTTCTGTCGGAGCGGGGCCGGAGGCGTGTTCCTTTGACGGTCTGCATGTTTTTGCGGGGAGAAGAGGGCAAATCTTTCCCCATGCGATATTTCCTGCTTTCTTCCGCCGCGTCTTCAGTATAGAAGTGTTGCATGAGGAACGCTTCTTGCAAACGGGTCACGGGTGAAACGGACATCAGCATGGAACTGAACCTGGACGGCACGGGATGCGCCGCCGTCGCAACGGGGCATGCGTTTTTTGACCATATGCTGGATTTACTGGCCCGCCATTCCCTGATGGACCTGACCCTTCAGGCCCGCGGAGACCTGGAAGTAGACGCCCACCACACGGTGGAGGATGTGGGAATCGTTCTGGGGGAATGCATTAAAAATGCACTGGGGGACAAAAAGGGCATTGTTCTACGGCTGTTCCTACCTGCCCATGGATGAAACTCTTACGCGCGTGGTGATGGATTTGAGCAACCGTCCGTATGTAGCTTTCCGTATTCCGGAAGGCGGTTTGCCGGATGCCCCCAACTTTCCGCTGACCCTTTGCGAGGAATTCTGCCGTGCGCTGGCCAATAACCTGCGTTGCAACCTGCATGTGGAAGTGCTTTACGGCAGGGATGGCCACCACATTGCGGAATCTGTCTTCAAGGGCATCGCCCACGCGTTGCGGCAGGCTGCGGCGATTGACCCCGGGCCGCCGGGACGCTGCCTTCAACCAAGGGAATGCTGTAAAATACATGAAACTTGGCGTGATTGATTACGGTGCGGGCAATCTCCGCAGTGTGCTGAACACCTTTGAGGCCGCCGGCGTGACCGGTCATCTGGTGCGTACTCCGGAAGATGCGGCGGGCGTAACCCATTTGGTTCTTCCCGGCGTGGGCGCCTTCGGCGACTGTGCGGAAAAGCTGCGCCGCCAGAATCTGGTGCCCCTGGTCCGGGCATGGATAGAGCAGGACAGGCCTTTTCTGGGCATCTGCGTGGGCTATCAGGTTCTTTTTTTTTGAAAGCGGGGAAGAAAGCGGGCAGGTTCCCGGACTGGGCATCCTCAAGGGGCGCGTGGTTCGGTTTTCAGAATCGGAACTCAAGGTGCCTCACATGGGGTGGAACAGCGTGGCTCTCACTGATCCCTCCGATCCCATCTGGAAAGGCATGGGGAAGGAACCGTACTTTTATTTCGTGCATTCCTATTATCCCCAGCCGGAGGATAAATCCCTGATTGCCGCTTTCTGCACCTACGGCGTGCGTTTTGCTGTCGCTGTCAGGCGCGGCAATCTGGTCGCCACCCAGTTCCACCCGGAAAAAGCCAGAAACTGGGCGTGAAACTGCTGAAAAACTTTATTTCCCTGTGAGCCGGAAATTGCCGGCTCACAGACTGCCGCTCTTTTCTCCTGACAGCAAGGGGCAAGGAGGAGCGGTGAATCAAATGAAACGTCATTCTCGAAAAGCAGCCTTATTAAAAAGACACCGGGATTAATTCATTGAAACCCTTCGGACGGCACCTCCGTAGAACTCCATGGCTCAGTTTTTCCCTGTATGGAAAAATTTCCGCTGTATCCGTAAAAATCCAACCCGAACTCCATGGCTCAGTTTTTCCCTGTATGGAAAATAGCCAGGGCAAGCGGAGTGGCAAATTATTTCTTACCGCCGGTTCCTGGTCAATATTGCTTAAGGGGCGGGGAATATTTGTTGAGCGGGGGGGCAGAGGGGGAAAGGGATGGTAATCTATAAAAAAAGAACCGCCCCTTCACGGAGACGGTTCTTTTTGATAAGAAAGCAAGGAGCGGATGTTTCGTCCGCATGGGCCGGATTTTAGCCGAGCACCTTGTAATACTGAAGGTGAATCTGGGGATTCAGGCGAAGGCGTTCGCGGATGGGCCTGATGGCGGAAGGTTCCGCAGAGAACGTGTAGGTCACATACTGCCCGGCGGAAAGGTGGTTGGATTCGTAGGCGAATTCGCGGCGGCCGGCGTTTTCCGTGGCGGTGATGTCGGCGCCTTCTTCCTTCATCGCGGCGGCTACGGTGCTGATCAACTCTTCAACGGGAGTTTCCGTACCCTTCATGTTGAATACGATAAGAGCTTCGTAATTTCTCATGGTCTTGTGATAATTAGAAATGTGTCGTGCGAACGGTGCGCACCTTGCGGGCAAGTAAGGTGCAATGATTGTCTTCAGAAAGCAAGCCTATTTTTTACCTTGTTTCCGGGAACATGCCGTTTCCTGCGTTTTACTCTCCCCACGGCGCGGAAGAATTGTTCTGCATGGCGTTTCCTGCCGGCGGCCTTTGCTGTAGGAGAGACGATTCCGGCGTTCGCTTGGCGGGTGCCGTACGGAAAAAGTGGACGCCGCAACTTAGGATATGAGCTTTTCCCGGGTAAAGGATTCCTTTTCCTGCAAAAAAAAAAGGGAGGAACTGGCGGGAGGCAGATCCGCTGGAGCGGTTGCTGCCACGGGCTGAAGGGCTTTGTTCCCCTCCGGAACAGCTTTGTCTTGCGCAGGGTATGGCGGGAAGAGCTCCGGAAAGAAGAAAAAAAACGTAACGCGTCTGCGCCATCTGTACGGCCAGCTGGAAAGCGTGGATGGTGCTGGATGGATTGGCCTTTCCGGTTCCCGCCAGGTTGAAGGCGGTACCATGGTCCGGGCTCAGCCGGGGGCGGGGAAGGCCCAGGGTGACGTTGACGGCGGTATGGAAGTCGACCAGCTTCAGCGGAATCAGCCCCTGGTCATGGTAAGGGGCCAGCACGGCGTCATAATTCCCTTCCACGGCATCCCGGTACACGCAGTCCGGGACGGAAGGCCCGTCAAATGCGGCATCCGGATGGATCGCCCTCAGCCGTTCTACGGCCGGGGCAATGATGCTCCCGTCCTCATCGCCGAAAGCGCCGTGTTCCCCGGCGTGGGGGTTCAGGGCTGCCAGGGCGATACGCGGGCGCATGATTCCCTTGCGGATGCAGAAGTCTTTCAGCAGGGTTCCAATGCGGACCAGTTCCTCCGTTTCCAGCAGGGAAGGCACGCTTTGGAGGGAAGTATGGATGGTTGCCAGCCCCACCGTCAACCGTTTCCCGGTCAGGCACATGGCGTAATTGTCCGTTTTCAGGCGTTCTGCAAAGAATTCCGTCTGCCCCGGCCAGCGGAAACCTGCCTCATGCAGGGTTTCCTTGCAGACGGGGGCGGTGACGACAGCGTCAACCGTTCCTTCCCGCAGGGCATGGGCCGCCTGTTCCAGATGGTCGAAGGCGTGTTTGGCGGATTCCGCGTTAGGCCTGCCCAGGGGAAGCTCCACTCTCTTGCCGATGAGGCGGTATTCCGCGTCTTCCGGGAGTTCTCCGGAGGCAAGCGCGGCGAAAATGACTTCAGGGCCTATGCCCGACTGGTCGCCCAGCGTGTATTCAATGACCGGTTTCATAGCGGCAACAGGAGGGATTATAATTCCGCGGGTTCCGGCATTCCGGCAGCGGAAGCGGGAATTTCTTCCGCGGAGGAAATTGGAGTTTTTTCCCCCGGAACAGCCTGCAGGGCTGCCGCCCGTTTTTCCATGTTGATGACCTGTGTCGTTTTTTCCGGTTCGTCGGGGTTGCGGAGTTCGAATTCCCAGGTGGGAGTTGGTGGACCAGTGGTAATAAATGGTGGCGCCGAGGGCTGCCAGCACCAGAATCAGGAGAATGGAACCGAAGAAGGAGCGCATGCCTCTACTGTGTGCCGGAGGAAAGGGGAATTCAAGAAATTATCAAGACCGCCTGCGTGGGCGGGCAAACGCCGTTAACTGCCGTGTATCTTCATTTCCTGAAAGAGGAAGGAAGCGTAAGTAAAAAGAGGCAGCCCGGCATGAGAAGATCCAGGACAGTTCAGGACAGGATTTTCATCGCGAGGAACAGGAGCATGAGCAGGATGGCAAAGCCGATGATTCTGCCCGCCATGCTGTCGTCTTTCCCGTCCTGGATGCACATCGGGCAGTTTTCCGGGCCGTTCATGCCGCTGCATCCCATGCCGCACGCGCCGCAGGGAAAATCCGCCTCCCGCTCCTGTACTCGGTCTTGGAGAAGGAGTTCCAGCTCGTGCACGGAAGGTTCCACGCCATAGACGACGATTTCCCCGTCAATGGCGAGTGCGGGAAGCGGCGTCCCGGTCTGTTCCGGAACGGTCTCCTCAACCTGCATCTCCGGATTGACACCCAGATGGGCCAATGCCTGGAGGGTATTGGCGCGCAGGGTATTTCCCGGGTAGGCCCGGCTGTAAAAAAGCTGAATCCTGGTCATGGAGCTGGGTATGTCAGGAACGCTTCCGTTTGGGAAGACTCTTCTTCCAACAAATAGGACGGGCCCCCAAAGGTCAATGCGTTTTTCCGTGTCATGACATATAAGTGTTGTACGGAAAACATTTTAGACTTTTCAAATGAGGAGGGAACGGGCACTATCCCGCCGGTCCCGCCATGAAAAAGCTATCTCTATTCCTTTTGACCCTGGCCTGTGTATTCCAGTTTTCCGCCCAGGCACAGGAACGGCCCAGTTATATTGCCATTGAGGCCAATTCCGGCAAGCTTCTTTTCAGTTCCAACGCAGAAGAAAAAAGGCCCGTGGCCAGTCTTTCCCAAGTAGCCACCGCCATGGTGGCTTTGGACTGGGTGGCCCGCACGCGGTTGCCTCTGGATACTTTCATTGCCGTGCCTCAGGAAGCGTTCGGCCTCCGTGCGGGCAATCCCATGGATCTCCAGCCGGGAGACCGCCTGACGCTCCGGGACGCTTTGTATTCCACCCTGCTGGGTTCGGACAATGTTTCCGCCCTGACTGTTGCCTCCTTTGTGGGGCGTGACCTGGTGTCCCGCCGGGGCGGCGGCGCCCCCATTGCCGCTTTTGTGGCGGAAATGAACAATTTGGCCCGTTCCCTGAGGATGGCCAAAACGCACTTTACCGCTCCCCACGGGCTGGACGCCGGCAACTCCGTTTCCACTTCCTGCGCGCTGGATATGGCCTTGTTGGGCGTTTACAGCATGCAAAATCCGGCTTTTTGCTACATTGTTTCCCAGGCGAGCCGGCGCATTGAAGTGCAGTCCCAGACCAAGGGCAGGACGATGTATGATATTTCCAACAACAACAGGCTCATGAGCGCTTCCGGCGTGGACGGCATCAAGGCGGGCACTTCCCGCGCCGCCGGCCCCTGCCTGCTGCTCAGCGTGACGCGCAACGCTATTTCCCGCCGGAGCCCCCAAACGGGGACGGAGGTGATTTATCCGCAGCGCATGATTATTGCGGTGCTTGGTTCTGCGAGCCGCTATTCCCTCGCCAGGGAGATGATGAACACTGGCTGGCGCGTTTGGGAAAACTGGCAGGCTTCCGGCATGGACATGAAGGACCCCAAGGAATTTGTCCAGCTTCCTGTGAAATCTGCTCCACAAAGGAGATAGGAAGTAGACGGGGAAGGATTTTTCTGCTATAAGGAACGCCGAATATGAACATCGGTGTTTTGAATAGCGGGGGTGACTCCCCCGGGTTGAATGCAGTTATTGAAGGTGTTGTGGGCGCGGCTTCCCGTCGCGGCTGGAACGTTGTGGGTTTTTACGACGGTTTTGAAGGGCTTTTGTCCGAGGAAGGGGACGAACGGTTTGAATGGCTGACCCCTGCCGCCTGCCGCGGATTGCGAGCCAAGGGGGGCACCATTCTGGGAACCGTGAATAAAGGCAACTTTGCTATCAAGGTGGGCGTGGACCAAAAGGGGGCGATTGAACCCGCGGTGCTGGAAAAAACGAAGGCTACTGTCCGCCGGCTGGGGCTGGATGCCCTGATCGTTGTGGGCGGAGACGGCTCCCAGTCCACGGCTCTTTTGCTTTCCGAGATAGGGCTCCCCGTAGTTGGCGTGCCAAAAACCATTGATAATGACCTGGGCGCAACCGATGTCACTTTGGCTTCTACAGTGCGGTTTCCATTGTTTCCGAGTCTTTGGACCGTCTGGAAACCACCGCGAACGCGCACCAGCGCATGATGGTGGTGGAAGTGATGGGACGGCATGCGGGATGGATTGCCTTGGAAGGCGGCATCGCAGGGAGTGCTGATGTTATTCTTCTGCCGGAAATTCCTTTTTCCCTTGAAAACGTGGTGGAATGCATCAAGGCGCGCAAGGCTGCCGGGCAGCGGGAAATCCTGGTAGTGGTATCTGAAGGGGCCCGTCTGGCGGACGAACTGGTATTGCTGGATGAAAAGACCCAGGGGGAAGTTCGCCTGGGAGGCATCGGCAAGGTGATTGCCAAGAAACTGGAAGAAGCTACTGGGATTGAAACTCGCTCCTGCGTGCTGGGCCATATCCAGCGCGGCGGTTCTCCCTGTTCCTATGACCGGATTCTGGGAACGCGGTTCGGCAGTTATGCCGTGGAACTGGTGGAAAAGCGCCAGTTCAGCTGCATGGTTGCTCTCCGTGGGACGCAGATGACTGCCGTACCCATTGAGGAAGCTGTGAAAACCTTGAAGCTGGTGGATCCCGATTGCCAGCTGGTGCGCACGGCCCGCGATTTAGGCGTATGCTTCGGGGACTGACGTTCTCCGTCTGAGTCACGGGAAATTGATTGTACCCGATAGGGTTTTGATTGCCTTTCAACCGTATCCTGGAATCAGGATACGGTCATTTTTTGCGGAAGCACGCCGTATTCATTGGGGCCTGGCGAGCTTTTAAGAAGCATCATGGACAGGAAGAGGATGGAAAGCAAATCCATCAGGCTGGACACCATTCCCAGGTAGTCCAGATAGAGGGCCATATCTTCCGGTACCAGGCGCAGCAGGAAAATCAGCAGGAAAGTGACGATGAAAATAAGAATGGGAATCAGGATGAATTTTCCGCTCAGATTGCTGTCATGCAGGCGGCGCACGGCGACCGGCAGATTGAAGAGGATATTGAGCCCCGCCACGGCTGCCAGAAGCTCCAGGGAAAGCATGCTCAGCTCTCCGGATTGGTAGAAAAAGTAAAAGGTGGGATTGAAGCAGGAGTGAGCCAGCAGGATTAGAGCGTCTTGCGGATGGGCGGCATATAACAGGATTTGGAGGGAAGGAGAGACGTAAAAACCCGCCGGCTGGCTGTCAACGTCTATCATGCTGTAGCCCAGCGGAAGGAATAGGAGGACGGAAAGGAGGAAAAAGGACCAGAATTCTGTCCGGGACGCGCGGCCTGCCACCGTATTCAATTTCCGCAGGCTGATGAGCCAGTAAAGGTAAAACGGAGTCAATGGCTGTTTTTTCAGTTCTTCGGCAGGGGAATCAGCCGGTTGGGGCTCCGGACGGCGGCTGTATTTGTTGCCGTCCGCCTTGCTTTCTCCCAGCGTCAGATAAAAAAGATCAGATGCCCCAGCCCGAAGGGAATGAAAAGGGAAAAAAGCCAGAGTCCGCTCCTGCCAGTATCATGCAGGCGTCTGAACGCGGCTGATATGCTTGGGATGAACAACACCGCCCACAAGAGGATGGTTAAAGCGTCTCCGTAGATGCTCAGTCTGGTATCAGGGATGTGCAGCCAGTCCGTCAGGATATACCCCGCCAGGGCTGGAATCAACGCCAGGAGGGGAAGAGCCATGAACCACCAGAATTCCGCACGGGAAGCGCAGCCCCGAAAGTCCGCATAATGACGAAAACCTTTTTTCCAGAAGGAGAGGGGAGAAGGGAGGGAAGATTCCTGCGTGGAGGTTGGAGGAACGGAGGAAACAGCAGGAGAAGCAGGAGAAGCAGGAGAAGCAGGAGATTCCGGCATGGATGAGAAGGGGGTTTCCGTTTAGACTCCCTGATGCCGGGGAATGCTCAATGCGTCTGTGCCCAGGACATGGAAATTTTTTCCTCCTGCAGCCGGTTCAGATCAGGACAATCGCCATCAGCAGCATTCCGGCGATGATGCCCATGATGGAAATGTGATGATGCCCCCCCAGCGTTCCGCCATGGGCAGCAGTTCGTCAAAGGAGATGAAAACCATGATGCCCGCGACGGAGGCAAAGAGAACCGCAAGTACGGTAGGTGTGAGGAAGTGGAACAGGAAGAACATGGCGATGGCTGCGCCCACCGGTTCAGCCAGACCGGAGAGAAAGGAATAAAAGAGGGCCTTTTACGGCTGCCTGTGCCGTAGTAAAGAGGTACCGCCACGGCGATTCCTTCCGGAATGTTATGGACGGCTACGGCCAGGGCAATGGAGGTGCCCAAAGTCAGGGAGTCCAATCCGGCGGCAAAGGTGGCGATTCCTTCCGGGAAATTGTGGATGCCGATGGCCAGGGCGAACAGAATGCCGGACCTTTTAATTCGGGATGAGGAAAAATTCACCGCTGGCCTGTCCATGGATGTCTTCCGGGCCGCGCGCTTCGTGCGGGTTTTCGTCTTCCGGTACCAGGTAATCAATCAGAGCCGCCACGGCAATCCCCGAAGAAGGAAGCAATGGCGATCCAGGAACCTGCCGTATGGCCTTCGAACTCCATCAACCTGTGCTGGGCTTCTCCCAGCAGTTCCACCAGGGAGATATACACCATGACTCCGCCGGATAATCCCAAGGCAAAAGTAAGTGCCTTTGTATCCGTCCTTTTTTTCATGAAGAAGGCAATGAAGCCTCCTATGCCGGTAGCAAGACCAGCCAGCGTGGTGAGCAGGAAGACAACGAGGATGTGATCGGCGGAAAGGTCCATGCGTGCACCTGCCGGGCAGGGATGACCCCGGCAGTAAAGAAAGGGGTGTATTATTTTGCGGGAGCCGTGGGAACGATCATCTTCGTGGCCCGGATGGCGCCGGGGGAAGGGGGGGGGCTCTTCCCCCGGCTTCAGGAGGCCCCGTTCCTTCTTGATTTCAGGCAGCTTGTCCAGAAGTTTGCTGAACGCTTTTCCTTCAAAACTTTTTGGGAGGAGCGCAACGCCTTCTTTGAGAGGCTGTTCCAATTCATTGACCCTGTTTTGCTGCATGAGCAGGTACACTTTTTGCATGAGAACAGCTTGTTTGACTTCCGGAAGAAGCCCGTTCTTTTTCAAGTAGCTGTCCATGATGGAAAGCGCTTCATCAGGATTTTGATCCGCCAGAATGTGGATGTTTTTCTTCCGGAACGTATCGGCCCATTCCAATTTCTGGGCATGGAGCAGATCGTCCCTGTGCAGTTTGGCGAGAATTCCGGAAGCGTCCTGCGGGTCCAGTTTTTCCAGTTCTGCCAGAGCCGGCTTATAGAAAGTGCGGATGCTGGATTGGGGAACCGTTTTCAGCAACTGAACCAGCGTGTCCCGCCGCTGCTGGTCAGTGAGCTTTTCCGCCAGATTGTTTGTCAGGGACTGCTGCGTGTTGAGTGCTTCCGCCGCTTTTTTTGTATCCTGCATGACCTGGGCAGGATTGGCGTAACCTACGACGGTGTGGACGGGCCGCCCCTGGGCATCCGCAAACACCAGCGTGGGGAATCCGGTGATGCCGTAGGATTTTTTATAGGTTTCCAGAGAAGTTTTTGTCTGCGCGTCCTGCTGCTTTTTACGTGGGTAGTCCAGTTCCACGGGAATAAAGGAACGGGAAATGGCTGTCTGGATTTCAGGAAGGGAAAGAGCCTGCTTTTTTCTGCATGATGCAGGCTCCGCACCAGTCGGAACCGGTGAATTCCCAGCATTACTCCCTTATCTGTTCTGTGCGGCGGCTTGCTGCATGGCTTCCGCAGGGCTGGTACTCCATGTTTCGGAGGCGCCGGCACTCCAGGCGAGGAGTATGGCTGCGAGGGGATGTATGATTGTTTTCATGGCAGGAATGTCATTATTGCATGGGGGGAAGCGGAGAATGGGCGGGGGGAACCCACATGTTTCCGGAAGAGGAGCTGCCGGAATCTCCGGTGTGGGTAGGTGTTTCAATTTTCGGTTTTCCGGCGGGCGGGTCCAGATCTTCCACCACCACTTTCTTTTTGGCGGGCTGGGGCACGGGGGCGGCAGCCGGGGCCGGTGAGGGCGCCCTGCGGATAACGGGGGATTTGAGGGAAGCATCCGTCTGGTTCATGGCCGTAATATTCAGCGGGTCGCCGTAGGCCAGCATTTCCCGGATGTCGTCAGGAAGATCTCCGGCAGGAATGGAGGTGCTTCCCTGTTCGTGCATGATACGCACGAATTCATTTTCCACGCGGGTGATTTCCACATTCAAATAAGTTTTGCCTGAATGGGATGTCTTCAGAATGTCGAACTTGCGGCCGCGTGCCTTGGCTCTGGCGTGTTGGCGGTAGCGTTCGAAGTAGGAGCGGATTTCTCCCCGGATGCCGGCTACGCGCATTTTCTCTTTCTCAATGGATTTTTGCGTCTCTTCCAGGTCGGAGGCCGTATGTTCAAAGATATCCAAAAGGCTGAGCAGCTGTTCCTTGGGAGCGGTCCTGTTCCGTATTTCCCTGAGCTGTTCCTGCTTCTTCAGCAGCTGGGCATGATTGTCCTCCAAAGCTTCCCGAGCATCTTTGACAGGGTCTGGAAGCTGGGAAAATTTTTCATAAACAATATAGCCGGCACTGATGACGATAAGGGCGAACAGCCCCAGGCAGAGGTTCCAGAAAAGAGCGTCTCCCCTGGCTTTCCGTTCGGAATCCTCCTGCCGGGCGGATTCTTCTTCCGCAGCGTGTTCCGAGACGACGTCCAGGGAGGTTTTCAGACGTTTTTTAGCTGCGGGAGCGGAGTTTTCATCCTTGTGTTCTCCTCCGTTCTCCTTCGGAGCAAAGCGGGTTTCGTCTTCCGCAGGGGGGAGAGTTTCGCCGGACGGCTGTCTGGGAGCGGGGGCGTCGGTCATGGGATGCGCGGGAATGGAGGTTAGTCTACCGGGTGGGTTTGTTTGAATTCAGCCAGTTTGGCCGCATACGCGTTATATTGATATTGCAGGGCATGGAATTCCTGCTTGCGCTGCGCCAGCGTTTTGCGCATGTCTTCAATGTCAAAGCACAGGTGCTCGAAGTCGCGGCGTTTGGAAGGCAGGACATCTATATCCTTCACCGTGAAGGGCGTCGTGATTCTTCCCGGGTTGGAAAGCCTTTTCTGAAGATTGTAATTAACGCGGGCATCGTGGGATTCCGCCTGGCTTATTTCCTGTTCCGTCTGGGCCAGTGCGTTTTTCATTTGCTGGAGCTGGGCCTGGAGCTGCTGGTGTTCCTGGGATGAATTCCCCGTCAGGAAGGAGGTCAGGGCTTCATTCGTACTGCTGTCGCACGAAGTAAGGGCCAGCGTGAGGGCCAATGCCGGACAGGTACGCCTGGTGAATCTCACGATGTTGAACATGCCGGGGATTATGAACCTTAACGGAGGGGAAAGTCAAACTGTTCATGCGCCCTCCGGAACAATGATTTTTCTCGCATAAAACGCGTATGCGGCTACAATGCCCGCGGCATGATGCAATTATCGGAGATCGGAGGCCATCTGACGGCCAGAACGGGTATTGATGATTTGATGGAGGATTTGTTCAAGGCCTCCATTCGGGAGACGCCGGCCTGTGCCAGTTGAACGGCGGGAGCCCCGCCGTTATTCCTGAGGTGACGGAACTTTGGCGGCGCAGCATGGGGGAACTGGTGCGAAATGGCAAATTTGACGTGCTGGTGGGCCATTATGCCCATCCGGGCGGGGGATCCTGTCTTTATCCGTGCCCTGGTGTGTTTTCTCAATGAACGTTGCGGATGGAACCTGACGCCGGAAAATGTGGCGATTACCCAGGGCGGCCAGATGGCCTGCTTTACACTGTTCAACATGCTGGCGGGCCCGTGCCCGGACGGTGCTGTGCGTGAAATCCTTTTTCCCCTGTGCCCGGATTATGTGGGATACCAGTCCCAATCCCTGTGCGGCGGCGTCATGTTCCGGGGCATCCGGCCCGGCATCCGCATGCTGGACGGGCACACGTTCAAGTACGTGATTGATTTTGACCGTCTGGACATACGTCCGGAAACGGCCGCCGTCTGCATGTCCCGGCCTACGAATCCCACCGGGAACGTGGTGACGGATGAGGAATTGGGCTTCTGCGGGAAATGACTTCCCGCGCCGGGGTTCCCCTGATGATTGACAATGCTTACGGGCCTCCGTTGCCCAATATTTGTTTTGTGCCCGTAACCCCGGCCTGGGATGAGAACATGATCCTGACCATGAGCCTGTCCAAGATCGGGTTGCCCGGAACGCGCACCGGCATTGTCATTGCGCGCCCGGAGATCATTCGTGCCGTCGTGAGCATGGTGACCACGTCATCCCTGTGCCCGAACAATCTGGGCCAGGCTCTGGTGACGCCCTATCTGGAAGACGGCACTCTGGAGAGTCTGCCGTGAAACCCTCACGCCGTTTTACCGTGGCCGGGCGGAATTCGCCCTGTCCCTGCTGCCGGAACTTTTCGGAGAATCCATCCCCTGGCGCGTTCATAAGAGTGAGGGCGCCATGTTCCTGTGGCTGTGGTTTGAGGGATTGCCCATCACGTGCCAGGAGCTTTACGAACGGTGCAAGTCACGGGGCTGTTTTGTAAATCCCGGCCATCACTTTTTTCTTCGCCCTTCCGGAGGAGGGGGGAACCCTGGCCGCACCGTCATGAATGCATCCGTATCAGCTTCACCCAGACGGAGGAACTCCTGCGCAAGGGGCTTTCCATCGTGGCGGATGAAGTGCGCAAGGCCTACTCCCGTTCTTAATCCAAACCTGACCCGTATCCATGAACAGCATGACCGGCTTCGGCAGAGCCGCCGCCCAGGCAGACCGTTATAATATCCTTGTTGAAATATCAGGCGTAAACCGCAAACAAACGGAAATTGCCGTCAATGTGCCGCGCGGCTATGCGGAATGGGACGCCTCCGTGCGTTCCATCGTGCAGGGGCTGTTTCCCGCGGCCGTGTAGGCGTCTCCATTTCTGTGGAGCGTCTGGAGGAAGCGGATGGCTCCCTCCAGCTTGAAGAGCAGAAACTGGCCTCCCTGGCGGAGCTGCTGAACCGTGCGTCTGACCTGACAGGTCAACCGTTGCCCCTCCAGGCGTCCGACCTGCTGAGGCTGGATATCGTTACTTCCGCAGCGGAAGCATCCCTTTCTCCGGAAGAAGCGTGGCCGATGGTGGAAAAGGCGCTCAAAGCCGCCTTGAAGGATTTTATTTCCATGCGTGCGGCGGAAGGTGCCAACCTGAAAGCGGACGTTCTTGGCAAGCTGGATGTCTTAGAGCAATTCCGCCTCCGTATCGCGGAACATGCCCCTTCCGTGCCTGTCAGGCTTCGGGAGGCCATGCTCAAGCGCTTGGCTGATGCCGACCTGTCCGTTTCCGTGGACGATGAACGCATCATCCGGGAAGTGGCTCTGTTTGCGGACAAGTGCGACATTTCCGAGGAAATTACCCGTCTCTCTTCCCATTTTGACCAGTTCCGCACCTTGTGCGGTTCCTCCGCTCCCGCGGGCAGGCCTCTGGATTTCCTTTGCCAGGAAATCTTCCGGGAATTCAACACCATCGGCTCCAAGGCGAACGATTCCACGCTGGCCCATCTGGTTGTGGCTGCCAAGACGGAGCTGGAGAAAATCAGGGAACAGGTTCAGAACATCGAATGACAGCCATGAAACAGCCATTGGGAACATTGCTGGTGGTATCCGGGCCTTCCGGTTCGGGGAAGACGACGTTGTGCCGCCGCGCGACGGAAAACGGTCTGTGTGTGTACAGCATTTCCTGCACGACGCGCCAGCCCAGACCCGGGGAAGTCAATGGAGTAGATTACCATTTCCTGACTCCCGCCGAATTTGACGCCAGGGTGGAGCGGGGAGACTTTCTGGAATATGCGGAGGTGCACGGCAACCGCTACGGTACGCTGAAAGCGGATATTTTGACTCTTCTGGAACAGGGGAAAAACGTGGTGATGGATATTGACGTGCAGGGGGCTGGGCAAGTCCGTTCCTGCCGGGAGGGCATTCTACCCCTCTGCTATGCGGACGTTTACATTTATGTGCCGCAGGCGGAGCTTAAAAACCGCCTTTGCGGACGGCAGACGGATGGCGCTGAAACGATTGCCCTGCGTCTTCGCAATGCGGAACAGGAAGACGCCTGCCTGCCGCAGTACCGGTACTGCCTGGTTTCCTCCGACCGCGAGACGGATTATGCTTCCTTTGCGCCCTGCTCAAATGCCAGTCCCTGCGGGTGGGACTGATGCGGTGATAAGGTCTTGCCTGTTTATCGAGAGACTGCGTTCTCACGTTTCGTCCCCCGTCGTATGGCATCCGGGATGGAGGCTCCGGTTCCGAGACATTTGGAATTGGTTCTCTTCCCGTGCCTATATGGTATGTGATTCCCTTTCCTCTGATCCGGCCTGCGTGAAAAAACGCGGGTTGAAATTCTTGACGTGCAGGGTACTCATAGGCTCTTTGAATAATTCAATGTTGAAATTATCTTCCAGGCAAAGAACCTCAAAAGAAGTGCCCTGGTAGGTCAGATACTGTCCCGTTTCCTTGTATTCGTTAATTGTCTTTTTTGGCTAAATTTTTGACTGTCAGTTGAATGTGGATGGATGAAACTACTGTTTTCCGTTGTTCTCTTCTTAAGGAGAAGGATAATGTAAAAGAAGAGCCCTGCTTTTAGACGAAACAGGGATATTGTTTTTTGTTCCCATGGGAATGATGGCGCCTTTGACCAGTCGCTTTGGTTTCCTTTCCGTTGACCGGGGCCTTCCAAAGCTATTATCGCTCTACTTGAGCGGATACAACCAGCCGATGGCGCAGGTAAAAATGACCCAGAGGAGCAGGTTGAGGGGGAGTCCCACTTTGACAAAGTCCTTAAATTTGTAACCGCCCGCATTGTACACGTAAGTGTTGGTCTGGTAGCCGATAGGGGTGGAGAAACTGGCGCTGGCGCCAAACATGACGGCCAGAATGAAGGGAACGGGATTGGCGTCGAATTGCACGGGCCATTTCATAAGCCAGCGGCCCCATGACGGCGGCTACGGCATTGTTGGAGATCATCTCCGTCAGAATGGAGCAGCAGATACAGACCGGAGATGGCGACCAGGCACCCCAACGGGCCTATGTTATCCACTACGCCGAACGCGATGGCTTTGGCAAGCCCGGTTTTGCTCATGGCTTCCCCACGCACAGCATTCCCAGGATCAGGAAAATAATGCCCCAGTCCACCGACTGGTAGGCTTCCTTCGGCTTGATGCAGCCGGAGATGATGACGATGAGAGCTCCGATGAAAGCGAGATAGAAGGGATTGAAGCGCGCGAAAAATTTGAAAGAATTCCCCGTATTGCTCAAAGGACCCCAGCAGGCCGATAAAAATGAACAGCCCCATGGCCAGGATGGCCCAGCCCTGTTTGCTGCGGTTGTGCGCTTCCGCGGGGCGCTGGCTCAGGGGGATGATGCGCTGCTTGGTCAGGATGCGGTTCATTCCTTCCTGCGGTCCTTCCAGAAGAAGCGTGTCCCCTGCCGCCAGCTTGGTATTCGGCCCCATGTCCGTAATGTTTTTGCCCTGCCTGTGGATGGCGAGCACGAAGATGTTGAATCGCTGGCGCAGCTTGAGTTCGGACAGGGACAGCCCGGCGAATTCGGAATTGTTGGCGATCATGCCTTCCACGATTTGCACATCGCGCTGTTCCAGCGTTTCCAGCCCGCGGTTGTCATCCCAGCCCAGGTCCACGCCTTTGGCTTCCCGCACCTGGTTGACTTTTCTGGCGTTGCACAGGAAAAGAATGCGGTCTCCTTCTTCCAGGTTGATGTGCTGCAACTCTTCCTGCATGGAGAACCCCCTGCGGCGCACTTCCACGATTTTGGTGCCCAGCAGTTCGGTTTGCATCAGGTTGATGGGAGTGGTGCCGATGTGGGGGGAATCCGCGGGAATTCTGACTTGGAGCAGGAAATCGCGCTGGATGCCGCCCGGAAGCATGGTGGACAAAGTGGGGCGGGATGGAAGCCATTTGCGGCCTAATGTCCAGAGGTAGAGCAGGCCTGCCGCCGCATAAATCAGGCCCATGGGTGTTACCGTGAACATCTGGATGCCGTCATAACCCAGTTTCTGCACCTGGCCGAGCACAACTACGTTGGTGGATGTTCCGACCACGGAGCAGGTGCCTCCCAGAATGGTGGCGTAGGAGAGGGGGATGAGCAGCTTGGAGGCCGCGATGTTATGGTCCCTGCAGAAGGCCAGCACGATGGGCATCAGGATGACGACCACCGGGGTGTTGTTGACGAAGGGGGAAACCATGAACGCTCCCAGAGTGATGACCAGCAGGGCGGTCAGTTCCCTTCCCTTGGCTACCTTGTTGAACAGTTTGGAAAGGTCTCCTATTAATCCTGTTCTTTCCAGGGAAGCGCTCAGAATGAACATGCACACTACTGTCAGCGGTCCGCTGTTGGCAAAAAGCTGGACAGCACATCACGCGTGCTCAGAATTCCCGTGAGCATGAGGACGGCGGTGCCTGTCAGGGCTGTGATTTCCACGGGCATCCATTCCTTGATGAAGCTGATGAATAACAGGACTAGCAAATGCCTACAATCCATTGCTGGGCGGCCGCTGATTCCAGCCAGCCTATGACGGAGGCGGAGTTGATGTTGAGAAGAGGAAGCATGGCTTGAAAGTTGAAGGTGTGGGGAAAGGGTCCAACTCTCCTACTTTCCCGGCTTCTATCTGTCAAGCCGCAATAATTTTCCGGAAAGGGTTTGAAAAGGTTCCTGCGCTTTTTTATTGTTGGTGCGCCGCATGGATTCCCCCATAATAACAAGGTTCGCTCCCAGCCCTACAGGCAATCTCCATTTGGGGCACGCCCTGGCTGCGTGGGAAGCCCGTTCCCTGGCGAACCGTTTTTCCGGGAAGTGCGTGCTGAGGATAGAAGATATCGACCAGACGCGGTGCCGTCCGGAGTTTGTTCAGGGCATATTGAAAGATATGGAGTGGCTGGGCATCCGCTTTGACGGTCCCATGATGGTTCAGTCTTCACGCTTCAGCGCTTATGAACACGCTCTTCAGACGCTGAAGGACCGGGGCGTGTTGTACCCCTGTTTCTGTACGCGCCGGGAGATTGCGGAGGAGGTGGCCGCCATGGGTGGGGCGCCGCAGGGGGGCTGCGTGGACGTATATCCGGGAACTTGCCGGCTGCTTGACAAGGGGCGCAGGAAAGAGCTTCTCAAATCCGGCAAACCTTTTTCCTGGCGGCTGGATTGCCGTGCTGCGGCGCGGATTACCGGTCCCCTGTTATGGAGGGACATGCGGTTCGGAGATCAGGTTTGCCGTCCAGAAGAACTGGGGGATGTGATTCTGGGCCGCAAGGACTGCGCCGCCAGCTACCATATTGCCGTGGTTGTGGACGACGCTGCCCAGGGAGTTACCCATGTAAGCCGTGGTGAGGATTTATTCCCTGTGACGGGCATCCACCGGACGCTCCAGGCCCTGTTGGGGCTTCCTGTTCCGCAGTGGTATCATCACCGGCTGGTGAAGGATGCTTCCGGCAAGCGGCTTGCCAAGAGGGACAGGAGCCTGAGCCTTCAGGAAATGCGTGCCGCCGGGATGCGGCCGGAAGACGTGTTCCGACTGATGCGGGAGAGCTGAGGAATTTTCATTCCCTTATAGGCGGGGGGGCGTTGTTCCGCCGGGAAAGGCAGGGGTCAGGCTGTGGCTTGCGTTTTTCCAGCAGCCGGTCGGATGGTTTTCTTTCCGATGCAGAGCAGGCATGCATAAGCCGCCGCCAGGGTCAGCAGGAGAAGGGAGCTCAGGATGGCCAGCAGATTCAGATGCCCCAGCGGGATGAGCCATGCGTGCGGCATGGCTGCCGTTCCTGCCAGTATCTGGGGAAGCCAGATGAAAGCCGCCTGGGAAAACAGGCTGACGGCTGTGAAGGCCAGCCCCGCGGCCAGGGTGAGCCATACCGCCGGAAGTACCGGCAGGAATGTTTCATGGATGTTTTTTTTCATGGCCCGTGCCATTCCTGCGAATATGGAAACGAGAAACAGGGGGGCCAGCAATGCGGCGGCAGGGAGGGTGTCCCAAAGGAGCCATGTGCAGAGGGGGGAAACGGCCGTCAGGAGGCCCGTGCTCTTAATCAGGAGGCCCCGGGGCGGCGGGGCTGGTGCCGCGGCGTGGTTCATATATCCGTTAATCGGGCCAGACATTGCCGGGCGTGCTTCCCTGGGTAATGACGACTTCCTGGCCTATTTTCAGGGTGAAGTTTGGCGTTACTTCCTGCTGTACTTCCACAAGTTCGTTCGTATCCTTGAGCTTGACGCGCACGCGGATCATTTTGACGGCTTCCACCCTGCCGTCCACGATGGAGCCTGTGGCGGAAGCCAGTTTTGAGGTCCCCATGCCGATGATGCCGGGAGTCATGGCCTCCGCCGCCGTTCCGGCTATGTTGGCAAAGGTGCCGTCGTCCGTGGAGGTAAGGACGTTGATTTCCTTGATGCGGACCACGTTGCCCAGCTTGATGGTCGTCACTTTGCCGGTGGCGATTTCCAGATTGCTTTTTGGGTGCAGGAGAAAAGGACAGGGAATAAGAAAAGCGGGAATGAATGGAAGCGGATTCATGATGAACGTAGTTAACTACGCTGGCGGGGTTAAGCGTTTTTCAGCGTGTGGGAAGAATTGTGTAGGTAGCCAGATACAGGAGCAAATGGAGGGAGGAGAGTGCCAGTACCCTGTTCATGCGGCTGTCCGCGGGCGTTTTGCGGATTAGGAGCATCAGATACCCGCCGAAGAGGATGGAGGGTATCCACATCCACCACGTATGGGACAGGTTCAGGTGAAGGGCCCGGCTGGATGTGGGCAGCGTGATGTAGGCAGCCAGGATGAAAGACTGGGCCATGGCGCGCGCCTTTCCTTCCCCCAGCCGCACGGCCAGCGTGTGCTTGCCCGTAGTGAGGTCTTCCTTTCTGTCGCGGATATTGTTGACGGATATCATGACGGCGCACAGGAGGCCGCATTGAATGCCTGTTACGATGCCGGCATTGTACACCGCAAGCGATTCCACCAGCGTGCCGGGCACGACGGGTGCCGTGCCTATCTGCACCAGAATGGTTCCCAGTACGGCAACCAGTCCGAAGAAGAGGATGACGAATATTTCCCCAGGCCCTTGTAGGCCAGCGGCCACGGCCCTCCCGTATAGCCATAGGTGAAATAGAGGGACGGGATGCCGATGGCGAGGATGGGCCAGCCGCGCAGTTCGATAAGGGGAAAGGCCAGAAGGCACGCTCCCAGCAGGAAGAAGAGGCCGATGAGCATGACTGTTCTGTGGGAGAGGGCTCCGCTGGCCGTCATGCGCACGGGCCCGGTCCGCCGTTCCGTATCGGCGTGCTTGGCATGGTCAATGGCGTCATTGAAAAAATTGCAGGCAATCTGGAGGCACAGGCAGGAAGTCAGTGTCAGGAGGGCCAGGGACGCATTCCAGCTGCCGGTCAGTTTCTGCACCACCATGCAGCCTGCCCATACCGGAATCAGGGAGGCGGTGAGCGTCTTGGGGCGTGCCGCCAGAAAGGCGGAAGTAATAATATTCATGTGAGGGAAGGCTCCGTAATCAGCGGAGGATGGGGCCGAGGCGGCGGAGGGTTTCCTTAATGAGTGAGACGTGCCATTGCCCGGGGGCCGTTTCCTCTTCTCCCAGGTAGCCATATACCAGGCAGGAACCCAGTTGAGAGTAAAGCAGGCGGGAGACGGGTCCCATGGGCCCCATTCCCATGACGGCGATCGGCCCCTTGGGCTTGGTGAAAAGCTGTACTCCTGTCTGGATGTCCGAGGCCAGGCAGGGAGTGAATGCAAATTTGACGATATCCGCCTTGTAGGAGCGCGCCTTTTTTTCCTGTTCGCGCAGGTAATCCACACCCGGAGTGATTTGGAAATCATGGGTGGAGCCGATGATGATGACGTCCCGCTCCCGCGCTTCCATAACCAGTTCCCTGGCGTGGCGCATGGCCTTGATTTCAATGTCCATGGCGGCGGCATATGGCATATAGGCCCGGAGCAGGGCAAAGCGCTCTTCTTCCGGGATGCGGCGCAGCCCTCCTTCCTCATGGCAGCGCACGGTGACCAGCAGGGGCATCTCCGGCCGGAACTCCATAACCTGTTCAGTCGTGAGTTCCGGGGGAAGGGCATCCACGCGCAGTTCTACTAGATCGCACTGGTCTGTTAAATCTTTTCCTTTCAGCGTTTTCCATAGCTCCCACGAGGTAACGGACGCAACGATTTTCGGCGGATAGGCCTGATGTTCACGTACAATCTGCTGCATACATCCTACTATCCCAGCAAAGGAAGGAAGGTCAATCTTCTATTGATGAGTTCCACTTCATTTTGGGGCCGAGTATGTCAGTTTGCCTGCCTTTTCCCCTTTTGGAACTGTGTTTTTCTTCCTGTGCCAGCCCTGTTGACCGGTTTCCCGGCAGACGGATTGACGGATGTTGGCGCCGGCTGCCGTTCAAGATGCCGGCAGGGCTGTTTCGTATGGTCCGTTTCCTTGTTGTGGCGGAGGGCGTTATTTTCCTGCCTCTGCACGTTAAAAACATGTTGAGAATGGAGGTCCGGCTTGAAAAGGGAGTTCGGATGGAGCTAGGTGAAGGCCATGAATATGCTCTGGTCAAGGTTATTGCGGATGGGGCGGAATCCCTTTTGGGCGGCTTTGGATGCCGTGCTGGTGGTAAGGACGGAAAAAAAAAATTCGTCCGGACATCCGGAATGGTCTTGAAGGCGTATGTCCCGCATGGCGTTCCGGTTTATGAATTGCCTCCGGTGCCCGTTCCTCTTCCGGAAGGGGATTGGGATAAGGAGCGGTTTCGTAAGGAAAGACGGAAAGCTGCCCGGGTGTTGGGTCACCAGGCCGCTTTAACGCTGGCTTCTTCCTTCCATTTCTCCCGTTTCATGATTGTGGAGGAAGAGTGCCGTTTCAGGCTGCCGGTAATAGGTTCCACGGCGCGGATGCTTGGGCAGCTGCTGAAAGGCTGCCGGGAAAGAACTGCTCTGTTTTTAAGTGAGCCGCGTTTGTCTCCCCCATACGGCCTGCTCCGTGGCGAAAGGAGAAAAATCCATCCTGCTGCGCGTAACGGATATGGCGGCATCAGCTGCGTATGTGATGGACCTTTCCTTATGTGAACGCATTCTTTTATCTCTTCCGTCAGATCAGAGGGTCTGGCCATGGCTGAGGTATTATGGTTCTCTGGAGGAATGGTTTGCCCGGTATCTGGGACGTTATGGTGATTTGTATGCTCTTTCCCCTGCGTTCGTTTCCTGCGGAGAGGGCGCTCCCATGCCCGCCCTTTGCAAATCCCTGGGCCATTTCAATAATGCACGCACCAAATATACGGATCTGTCTTATCTGGTGAATCCGGCGGTCAATTCATGGCGCTGGCTGAAAAACGTGAACATTTTTTCTGGCAGAAAAAGGCTTGGGTGAGAACCCCGGGATGCGTTTTGCTCCGGCTTCGCCGGATTACCGTTTGCGGGGGATGAACGTCTGCATGGCTGGGGCTGCCGCCTTACGGCAGAGCTTGAAATAGGGTGTTCCGTGCGCCCGTCATCTCAAAAAAAAAACCCCGGACCGCAGGCGGTCCGGGGCGGCTCCCTTTTTCCGGAGGGAGGATGCCGTGATATTAGAGGGGTTAGCTGGCTCCTTCGTCGCACAGGATCTTGACAAAGCCTTCCTCCTGGAGGCGGGTGGCGCCGCAGGCGAACTTGGCCCGGATTTGCAGGGCTTCCTCCATATCGTCGCGCACGGAAAGCTTCACTTTGAAATCATTCCATATGCCAAACTGGGCCTTGCTCTTTACCCAGGCCAGGCAGGAACGGACTCCCTCTTCTGTTTTGGGAAGCCTCTGGGTGCGGATAAATTTGAATCCCATGAAGGTGTCTATTTTCCCTTCCACCAGGGCTTTTACATTGTTGAAGTCATAACTGCTGACCTCCGTTTCCCTCAGCAGATTCATGATCTGGGAACTGGTTACCGCAATGACGAGCTGGTCTCCGAACTGCGGGGCATCCTGGTTCCAGGCTTCGTTTTCCTCAAAAAGCTGGAGGGCTGCGCGCAGCTTGGCCACGGTAAGGTTGCTGGTGGATTTGGTGCCGCTGTCCACGTGATCCACGGCTATTTGCTGGCTTTCCTTGAATGGAACGGCGGTCATGCCGTCTTCTCCCACGTAGTTCGTATCCAGGAAGCCGGAGATCATCACGTCGTCCATGCGGCGGCCTGCTGCGGCCTGGAGACCTTCAATCGTCTTGCTGACGGGAAGGTCCATGTCTCCCAGGCGGGTGGCGTCAAATTCATCGTAGCCAATGGCTTTGGTGAACGTGCGCGGCCGCATGGACCGGCGTGTGGTGGGAGCCTCGTTCAAAACGGTCTGCCCCACCCGCGTGGTTTTTTCCGTGAAGTCCAGAATGCCGAATTGATCCAGAAATACTACCTTGCCGCTCAAGTCGCGCATGACGCTGACATATTTGTCCAGCCGGGAGGCGTGCTGCTGGAGCAGGGTGCCCCATTTTCTGGTGTATTTTACCTGATAATTATCGCTGATAGTTACTGCCATGATTGCAAATATAATGATAGTTTGAATGCAGGAACGGCAATTTGGATTATCGGGTCCGGAATAACCGGAGCGGTCCTGCCGCAAGCGGGACGCGGCCATGTCCCCTGCGGGATTGCGGGCCGGTCCCATCCAGCGCTAACGTGTATGGACTACAAGGCAGAAAAGCGCACCACGGCAGAATCGTGATGTGCTGTAAAAGGAATGAAAGGCTCCGCTTTCCCGCTGTTAAAGAATAATTGCGTGCGGCCGTGTAGCGTGATCCGGGCCGAAAAGGGCCAGCATGCGGCCCGTTTGCCCTTTTTCCATGCGGTAGGAGTAAAAACGCTTGGTATCCGCCGCCGTGTCCAGCCCGGAATCATGAATCTGTTCTTCCGGTACCCCCCGCTTCAATGAGCTGTGCCTTAATGGCCGTAGGAATGTCTTCCTCATAATGAGGCGGGCGGATACAGGGGGAAATGACGGCAATCAGGTTGGACGGTTCCACCCCAAGGCATTTTTTCATGGACTTGATAGTGTTGGAAACGATGTTGCCGGCGGTTCCCGCCTTGCCTGAATGAATCAGGGAACGGTGGCAGTTTTCCTTGTCGTACAACCACACGGCGGCGCAGTCCGCCACGTAAATGGCAAGCACGCAGTCGGAAACTCCGGAGCAAATCAGGCCGTCCACGCCTTCCACAGGATAATTGGAGCCGATGTCCCCCACCAGGGCAACTTTCGTGCCGTGCACCTGTTCGGCGCGGCGCAGGTCTTTCCACCGCCAGCCCAGGGCTTCCACTTCCGCCTTATGGTACGGTTCCAGCCGTTCCAGCACGGTTTCGCGGTCTCCGGTGACGTCTACTCCCGGAATTCTCTCAATGAATTGGACGATTTCTCCGGGATAGGACTGGATAGGCTTCAAGAATGCTGGCGTTTCCATAATTGATGGATCAATAAATGTCGTTGGGGACATCTTGTCGTTTTGTATTACCTAGTCGAGCAAAATTTGGTGTAAAATGTCACGGACGCCGCCCGGTGACTGAGAAAAGGTTTTTTTCCGCCTTTCCGGAGTGATATGAGCAATTCATGCTGCGCAGGTATTCTTTACTTTCCACTTTTTTTGCGGGAATGGCCGCCGTGTTTTTTTCCTTTGCTGCCTCCTTGGCCCAGGAGACTTCTCCGGATGCCGGGCAGCTGCTGAAAAGGGTACGCCAGGGGGCAACTCTTCAGGAAAACAAGGACATTAAGGGGCAAATACGCAAACGCAGCGTCAAAAAATTCCCTTTTCCATGAGTCTGCGCGGCAATCTGATAGCCTTCCAGTACCAGCTCAATAATGTCTGGAACAGGTTCGACCTGAAATTCAAGGACCGCGGCCAGGAGATCCTTTCCTGGAAGGACGGGAAAGCCGGTGTTTTGCCGGTTGCCCAGTATGCGGTGCCCATTGCGGGGACGGACGTAACGTACGAAGATCTTTCCATGCGCTACCTGTACTGGCCCCAGGCAAAAATTGTCCGGGATGATGCGGCGAGCACCGTCAAGGGGCGGGATTGCTGGATTGTCCAGATACCGAATCCTAATTCCGGGGTGGGGCAATATGCCTGGGTGCGCGTCTGGATTGATAAGGAGAACGGCGCCATGTGGCAGGTGGATGGCATTGACCGCCGCGGGGAGCTGGCTAAAAGGTTCATGATTGATTCCGTGATGAAATTGAAGGACGGATCCTGGTTTTTCAAACGGATGAAGGTGGAGGTCCGGGATCCTTCCAATCCGCGCAGAACGGTCTCCGTCAGCTACGTAGATATGGACAGCCCGGAATAGCCTTCCGGTTCCCGTTCCATTCCCCGCGGAGCTTTCGGATTATTCTTTCCGGGGCATGGGGGCGGATTCCTTTTCATGCCGCACGGATGGATGATTTAGGACGTGACAAGAAGGCGGGATGGGCGTAAATCCTCCAAAAACCTGTTATGAAGAAACATTTATTCCTTGCATGTGCCCTGGCGTTCGGCCTGTCCGCCTGTTCCCAGCACCAGGAGCAGCCGGCGGAGTCCGGTTCTCCGGTGAAAACGACCATTTCTCCCGTGACTGCTCCTGGAAAAAAGCCGGACCGGCCGGCCGTGAAATTGCCTCCCAAGTCCGTTCCGGTGCCTTCCGTAAGCCCGTCCTATAATAATACTCCTCTTTCCCCGCGCATTCCGGGGGTAACGGTCAACCGTGTGGCTGTGCCGGACAAGGTGGTGGCCCTCACCTTTGATGACGGTCCCCATGGAACGCTGACCCCCAGGGTGCTGGACATCCTGCGCGACAATAACGTCAAGGGTACTTTCTTCATGCAGGGCTGCAATGTGAAGGCTCATCCCCAGGTAGTGCGCCGCATGGTCAATGAGGGGCATGAAGTAGGCAACCATACATGGAATCACGTTTATCTGAGCAAAGTGCCCCGCGAAAAAGCGGAATCCCAGCTCCAGAGCACTAATGAAGCCATCCGCAACGCCTGCGGCGTTGTCCCCGTGGTCATGCGCCCCCCCGGCGGCTATACGAATGCAGGCGTGGCGTCCTGGGCCCGCCAGCGCTTCGGCTTCACCACGGTCATGTGGGATGTGGACACGAATGACTGGCGCAAGCCCGGCTCCTCCGTGGTGGCCGCCCGCGCCGTGAACGGCGCCAAACCCGGCTCCATCATTCTGGTGCATGACATTCACGCTTCTACGGTGGCGGCGGTTGACGCCATTGTGAAGGGATTGAAAAACCGCGGCTATGAACTGGTGACCGTTTCCGAACTTATCAGGAGAGGACGTGCCGCCGCCGGCCATGCTCCTTCCATGCCCGCGGCTCCTGCTGTTCCGGATTCTTCTCCTCTTGCCGTTCCCTCGATTGTGGCTCCCGCGGAGCCTGTTCCCGCTCCGGCGGAGACGGTGGCCGGCATGTAATCCCCGGTGTTTTTCCTTTTCCTTTCAACCCGGTTTCCCTGCGGAAACCGGGTTATTCATTGCCTTTCCGGAGCATTTTTCCCACCGCCCCGGAAAGGAGGCTTTCCCCTTAACGGGCACACGCACAGAAGGCTTGACCTGCTGGTGAATTTTCTCCACAATCCTTTGCCGTATTATTCACACCCAATCCGGATTGAAATGTCTATGAATCTCCTGGCATCTGCCGATACTCTACCCGCACCTGGCGGAATGTCCGCTCCTCTCGCCTTCATCTACGATCTCTTCAATAACCCTCTTTTCATCTTCATTGGCGGTCTGGTGTTGCTGGGTGTGTTTTTCTGGTACCTGGGTTCCGACCAGGACAAGGTCAAGCGCAATGCCGGAACGATTTTCATTATCGGCATTGCGTCTTTTTCCCTGTTCTCCCTCTTCCAGCAGGGGTTGAAATACGGCATTGACATTGCCGGGGGCGTCTCCTTCACGTTGAGCGTGGAACCGAATATCGGAGACGACGGCAAGCCCATTCCCCTGACGGACCAGGCCATGGAACAGGCATGCGTGATCCTGACGGACCGCCTTAACAGTACCGGGGCCAATGACGTCATTATCCGCCCGAAGAAAAAAGACAACCTGAATCTTATAGAAGTTCAAATCCCCGCTGCGGATCCTGCCAAGCGCGAGGAAACCAAGGCCATCCTGACCAAAGTAGCCAAGCTTCAGATTCTTCCTGTCCACCCGCGCAACAACGAACTGGTGGCGGAGGGTCGCATTCGCGTTCCCGGCTACAGGATGTATGAATATACCTTCAAAAACGGCAAGGGTGAGGACGTCACGGAAAAAATATTCCTGGAAAAGCGTGAATCGCTGACAGGCAGGGATATCGTGCGCGCCGGAGTGGATCTGGCCCGTCCCGGCCACGTCAACGTCACCCTGAGCAACGAAGGGGCGGACAAGATGTATAACCTGACTTCCCGCATGCAGCTGGGCCACGACCGTATGGCCATTGTGCTGGATGATGTGGTCAAGAGCGCCCCAACGGTCCAGGCCATTCTGTCGAAAAGTTTTGAAATCAGCGGGCTGGATGCTCCCGGAGAGGCTGAAGCCCTGACGAAGGTGCTTTCCAACCCCCTTACCAACAAGCTCAATTTTGAGTCCGCCAGTGAAATTTCCGCCTCTTTGGGGCATACGGCCCTCCTTCAGGGGGAATACGCTGGCATTACGGGATTGATCCTCTGCTTCATCATGATGATCATCTACTACCGCTTTGCCGGTTTGGTGGCTATCATGGGTCTGACGATCAATGCCCTGCTTCTTCTGGGAGCCATGTCTATCTTCGGGTTTGAGCTGACGCTGCCGGGTATTGCCGGTATTGTGCTGACTCTGGGCGTGGCGGTGGACTCGAACGTGTTGATTTATGAACGCCTGCGGGAAGAAAAAAGGAAATGGGGCGCCCCTTCCGCGTGGCTATCCGCAACTCCTTTGACAAGGCGTTCTCCGCCATCTTTGACTCCAATATCACCTCGCTCATTACCGCCGTCATCCTGTACTGGATGGCAACCGGCACCATCAAGGGGTTTGCCGTCACGTTGACAGTAGGCGTCATCACTTCCATGATTGGGGCGATTCTCGTTACCCGCGTCCTGTTCTACTGGGCGGATACCGTCGGCATGATGAAGGATCTTAAATTCCTCAACCTCTTTAAGAAAAAAAACGAACATCGACTTCATGAGCCAGAAAATCTGGTCCTGCTCTCTTTCCGCCATTCTGCTGATGATATGCATTGTATTTGGCGCCGTAAAGGGCAAGGATTGCCTGGGCATGGACTTTACGGGCGGTTCTTCCATTTCCTATCTGGTGAACAAGGGTGACATCTCCTTCCGGGAAGTGGAAGGCGTGGTCAACAAGCTGTCCCTGACCCAGAAGGCTACGGTGCAGGAGGTGGCGGAGTCCACGGACAGCAGCAAAGTGAATATTCTGATTAATTTTTCCGACCATGCCCAGGACAAGGAGGCTATCACCACGGCATTGGACAAGGCGTTTCCGGTTCTGGACAACGCTCCGTTCAGTGAAGAAACCATCGGGCAGTCCATGGGGTACGATACGCTCATTACTTCCGCATGGGCCCTTTTCTTCGGCATTCTGGGAATCATGGTTTACCTGACGGTGCGGTTTGAATGGACCTTCGCCATTGGTGCGGTCATCGCCCTGACGCATGACGTCCTGCTGGTGCTTGGCCTGGTGATTGTCAGCGGAACGGAGCTGAATGTTATTCATATTGGCGCGTTGTTGACGGTGGCGGGGTACTCCATCAATGACAAAATTATCGTATTTGACCGCATCCGCGAATTCCTCCGCTTCTCCGACCCGAATGAAAGCGCTTCACAAATCATGAACGAAGCCATTAACCAGACGCTTTCCCGTACTATTTTGACCTCTCTTTCCACGCTGGCCGTGCTGGTGTGCCTGTACTTCTTTGGAGGTCCTTCCATGGAAGACTTCGCCTGGACGATTTACGCAGGCATTTTGATTGGTACGTACTCCTCCATCTTCATCGCTTCTCCGGCGGCTCTTTTCTTCTCCCGGAAGCATGGGTTGCATGAAGAAGTCAGACAGGCCATGAAGGCCGGAGCCTGAGGTTTGGCGTTGAGCCGTTAAATCTCTGACCGGGGAAGGCTGAATGCCTTCCCCGGTCTGTTTCTTGGAAAGAGAGGGAAAGGCTCTGTATGGAATAACCTCCGTGTTCTTTCCCCGTCCTATGGAATAACCTCCGTGTTCTTTCCCCGTCCGCCTCGTTCGCTTTTCCTGTTTCCACCATATGCGGCTACGGCTTCCGCATGGCTCTTCTGTCTCGCATTCCTCCCTCTTTTATTTCAGGCATAAGAAAACCCCGCCTGCCGTTAGGCAGACGGGGCCGTATCTCTGGTTTCCTGCTATGTATTTCTGCGGGTGAGATTATTCATCATCCCCTTCCTCCTGTGCCGGGGCGGGAGGGGGAGGCATGTCGTTGTTGCCGCGGGCTGCCTTTCTGGCTTCCCTGCGCGCTTCAAGAGCCTTGGAAGCGTCAGCGTTGAGCTGGGCCATTTCAGCCTCATTCAATTTTCCGTCCTTGTCGGCGTCATACTTTTCTTCAATCAGGATCCATCCGGCAGCCATGATCGGGGCGCGGTTGGGGTCAAGCTGGGGACGGGGACCGTTAGGGCGGTTGCCGCGGGGGCCCCGGTTACCGTCTTCACGGCGTCCTTCACCGCCTCTGCGGCCTTCCGGTCCTCTGGGAGCGCGGGGGCCTTCAGCTCTGGGGCCTCCCGGACGCCTCGGACCGTCCATGTTGGGCATTCTCGGTCCTTTGGGGCCACCGGGAACGGCATGGTGCGGGCCGGGCTGGCCGTGATGAGGGGGAATGGACTGCAATTCTTCCGGGGAGAGCTTCCCGTCGCCGTCTTTGTCAAATTTTTTGATCATGGCGGCGGCGTGGGCTTCCTGGCGGGCTTTCATTTCTTCCATGCGCTTGGCAGCTTCCGGATGGTTTTTTGCCCAATCTTCCCGCATGGCTTTCTTTTCCTCGTCGGAAAGCTTGCCATCGCCATCCTTATCGTACTTCTTAAGAATTTCGGCTTTCCTGGCTTCCTGGCGGGCTTTCATTTCTTCCATGCGTTTGGCAGCTTCCGGATGGTCCTTAAGCCATTCTTCCTGCATAGCCTTTCTTTCCTCCTTGGAAAGCTTGCCGTCCCCATCCTTGTCAAATTTCTTCAGGATGGCGGCTTTCCTGGCTTCCTGGGCCTTCTTGACGTCGGCTTGCAGAACGGCTATTTCCTCGTCGGAAAGCTTTCCGTCCTTGTCGGTATCGTATTTGGCCAATACCAGTTCTTCTCCGACAATCATGATACCGGGATCGATTCTCTTCATCTGAACCCGTTTTGGCCCCTGGCGGTCTCTGCCTCCGGCATGGTGGCGATGACCTCCCCTTCTTTCAGGGGGGGGCTGCATTTCAGGAGCATCGGAAGGAGCCTCCGGAGCGGGAGGCGGCGGAGCGTCCTGAGCGAACGCGGAACATGCGGCGAAAGCCGCGGCGATAATCATTTTGGTCATATCTTTGAATGGTGAGGTTTGATGCGTTTCGGAAAGGAGCGTGCGCTGCGGTGTTTCAAACAGGCGGAAACGTCTCCCTTTGCTAAAAGGAACCCCTGAATTCATTCCGGTTGCAAAATAAAAAGGCAAATGCGTCGGAGAGGGGGCGCCGCTGTTTTTTATGATACCTGTTTTCTTCCGGGGTAAAGAAGGGTGAACCCATTGAATATGAAGGAAATCAGTGAGGGAATACAGCAATCGGGCGCGAGTGCGTGCCGCCCGTGTCATAGCGGAAAAAATTATTCGCCGGAAATAAAGCGGATGTAGGCCTGCCACCACTGGCTGCCGCCCAGCAGCCAGATCAGAGCGGCGCTGAGAAGAGCGGGGCCAAAGGGGAGGTTTCTGCCGAACCCCATGCGTGAGGCGGCAGCCTGTACAATCCCCAGCAGGGGAGCCGAGGAAAAGGCTGAACAGGGCGCCCTGCCAGCCGCACGCGCATCCGGCCATCATCAGAATCCAGGCGTCGCCTGATCCCATGGCTTCCCTGCTGGCATGGATATCCGTCAGATTTCCCTCCACGCTTTCCAGTCTTTCCAGAAGAAAAACGTCCCCGTTTTCCATCTCTATCCTGTCGTACCGCAGCGTGACGGAGCAGGCAGGGTGCGTTTTGCCGTCAATGGTGACGGAACCTCCGGAAAGGACGGCCTTGTCCGTAGACCGGTGGAAAAGCATGGACCAGTCGTGAGGCTGGCCGTTGACGATGAGCTGAAGTTCCTCCCGCTCGGATTCCGGTTCCCTCAAACTCCACGGGGCGGGAACGTCAAAATGCTGTTTCCAGGTGCCGAACAGAAGCTTCCCCAATTCAATCACCAGCCTGATGACCGCATACCCTGCCGCTCCTCCCAGCACGGATGCCGTGAAGGCGTCCGTCCAGGTCATGACATGGCTGTCCGGCAGGAGGAAAGGGTAAAGGGCGCAGGCCCCCGTTCCGGCCAAGGCGCCGATAAATGCCTGAGAGCGGAAGACAATCAGATGTTCCGCGTCAATGAACATGATGACAATGGCCATGGCAGTCCACAGGCAGAGCAGGACGGCTGCTCCTGTGGAAGCGTCCGCGTATTTCCAGCCAATGGCCGCGAAGCGCAGGGCCGTGAGCAGCTCCACAAAGCAATATCGGAAGCTGATGGGCGTTCCGCAGCAGGCGGATTTACCCCGGAGAGCCAGCCAGCTCAGAACCGGAATATTCAGGAACCAGGGAATGGGTTTTCCGCATTCCGGGCAGAAAGAACGCGCCGGATCGTTGATGGAGACGCCCCGCGGCATACGGTAGATAACCACGTTCAGGAAGGAACCTATGCAGGCCCCCATCAGGCCGAAAACCACGGGAATCACCCATGCGGGAAAGGCGTCAGGCACGGGTGGGCGGGGAATAGGTTCGGCTGGGCCTCTGGTTGATGCGGTCAATCAGAAGCCTCAGCCTGCCGTAGTTGCCGCGTTTGATGGGGAAGACGAGCCGGGGCAGGCGGTCCAGGTGTGGTTCGTCCGCTTCATCCGGCAGGGGGCCGCTCTGGATCATTTTCCCCCCAGGCAGAATCAGGTCTGAAAAGTCCCGTTCCAGATGTTCCACCCACTGGGCGGGAAGCTGCGCATTCAGCCGGATGACGATGGAATCTCCGACAAAACGGTAGGAGTGGAAAATCCGGTAAAAACGGTCGATGTGTTCCATGGCTTCCGCCGGATTTTTAGTGACATGGATGAGATGAAGATCGTCTGCGGAAATCAGTCCGGAATCCACCAGTTCCACGCGAATGAAGGCCAGCCAGTTCAGCCAGAAGGTTTTGCCGGGGGAATCCAGAAGGACGATCGGGTAAATGGTCGCTTTTCCCGTCTGGATCAGAGTGAGCGTTTCAAACACTTCATCCATGGTTCCGAAGCCTCCGGGGAATGCCACCATGGCGTCGCTTTCCGCCACGAAGTTCAGTTTTCTGACGAAAAAGTAATAAAAATTGATGAGTTTGTCACTGTGGGCCACCACATGGTTGGAGGTCTGTTCATACGGCAGGGTGATGTTCAGGCCGAAGGAGCGTTGCTCTCCCGCCCCTTCATTGGCTGCCTGCATGATGCCCGGTCCGCCTCCGGTAATGACCATGTAGCCGTGTTCGCTGGCTTCCCTGGCGAATTCCCTCGCCGTTTCATACGCCGGTTCGTCATTCCTGATGCGGGCGGAGCCGAAGACGGAAATCTTGCGGATGTGGCGGTACGGGGCGAAAACGCAGTTGGCGCGGTACATCTCCCGCCCGGAGCGGATCAGGACGGTAAAATCATGGTCCGAGGCGGCGGACTGGGCCATGTTGATTCCCGTTTTGATATACTCTTGGAGGTAGCGGGGATCGTGCCTGGTGGAGGCTATTTCGGAAAGCTTTTTAACGGCGCCTTCCAGAGTCTGGTAGCTGGAATCCATGGACATGGTGGAGGGGCGTTTCTTGTCTTCACCTGTAAAATCCCTGTTGTCCAAAAAAGAAAAATCAGGATGCTTCATGAGTTGGTATGATAGGTTTGCCCTACTATGCCAGATGACGCACATTAAGTCACAGAAAATTTACCGGCGGGCATGAAAAGAGTTGATTGTTGAAAACAGATCGTTACATTGCTCCCCGCACGGGCGTTCCCACAACATGCCGTTGGTCCTTCAGGCGCATTGGCCGCCATGTCCGTGTTGAGGGGAAACCCGGTACATTACATACGATTATGTCGGAAAACGAAACCACTACTGCAGAAGAAACCGCCGTTACCACGCTGGCCCGTTTTGAGGTTCCCAGCCGTCTGGAAAAAATTGAAGATCCGAATGATGCGAATCATTTGACCTTTGTGGCGGAACCGTTTGAAAACGGTTACGGCCATACGCTTGGCAACTCCCTGCGCCGCGTTCTTCTGGGTTCTCTTGAAGGCGCCGCCATTACCTCCGTCCGCATCGCCGGTGCGCAGCATGAATTTTTCCTCCCTGCCCGGTGTGGTGGAAGATGTGACGGAAATCGTGCTGAACCTGAAAAAGGTCAAATTCAAGCATAACGGCAAGGAACCGCGCCTGCTCTCTCTGCGCGTGCATAAGCAGGGCGTTGTGACTGCTGCCGATATTGCCGACGACACCGTTTACCAGGTGGTCAATCCCGATCAAATCATTTGCACTCTGGACCAGGACACCATGTTCGAATGCGAATTCCCAGGTTCGCGTGGGCCGCGGTTTTGCCACCGGCGATGAAAACAAGGTGCCGGATATGCCCATCGGCGTGATTCCGATCGACTCCATTTTCTCTCCGGTTACCCGCGTGAAGTATTCTGTGCAGAATACCCGTGTGGGGCAGATGACTGACTACGACAAGCTGATCCTTGAAGTCTGGACGGACGGCCGCATCGCCCCCGCAGACGCCATGCTCCAGGCTTCCGCCATTCTGCGCCATCATCTGGACGTATTCGTCAACTATGACGACAAGCAGGTCAACTTTGAGGAAGCTCCTTCCGCCGTCCAGGACGAGGAAACGGCCCGCCTGCGCAAGTTGCTCAACATGAGCGTCAACGAAATCGAGCTTTCCGTGCGTGCCGCCAACTGCCTCAACAATGCCAATATCACGACCGTTGGCCAGCTTGCCATGAAGAGCGAAAGCGAAATGCTCAAGTACCGCAATTTCGGCAAAAAATCCCTCAACGAAATCAAGGACAAATTGCTGGAACTGGGTCTCTCCCTGGGCGTTCAGGTGGATCCCTCCCTGCTTACCGGTCCCGTGCCGCAGGCCAAGCCACGCCTGGGTCTGGAAGAGGAAAGCCCCGTGGGCCTGGCAGACCTGATTGCCGCCAACATCGAAGACGACGACGACTAAATCTCACAAAACCAACACACATAGAAAAATATCATCATGAGACACGGTGTAAAAACCTCCAAGCTTCAGCGCAATGCTTCTCACCGCAGGGCTCTGCTCGCCAACCAGGCATGCAGCCTCATCCTCAATGGACGCATCCCACCACCCCTGGCCAAGGCCAAGGCCCTGCGCCCCTATGTGGAAAAGCTGATTACGCTTGCCAAGCGCGGTGACGTGCATTCCCGCCGCCTGGCTACCGCTACCATTCATAATACGACCGCCGTTAAGCGGCTGTTTGATGAAATCGCTCCTCTTTGCGCGGAACGCAAGGGCGGCTATACCCGCATCGTCAAGCTGGGCCAGCGTCTGACTGATTCCGCCCTTGTGGCCATGATCGAAATTATCGATCTGCCCCGTGAGGCTGCCGAAAAGGAAGAAGCTCCCGCCACCACGGAAGCCACCGCCTAAGACGCACCTCTGGAACATCCTGTTAATACCCCGCTCCGGTCTTTTGTGAGGCCGGAGCGGATTTTTTATTGGCAATAAGGAAGTTATGGCGATAATATCGCTCTTGCTTCTTTCCTGCCGGAACGTTATAATCCAGTTTTAACTATGGACGCAGTATTATTGTTTTCCGGACAAGGTGCCCAAAAAGTAGGCATGGGCAAAGATTTGTATGACCAGTATCCCGTTGCCAAAGCCCTGATTGAACAGGCGGACAAGGCGCTTGGAGAATCCCTTTCTGCCGTCATGTTTGAAGGCCCCGGCGAAGAACTGACGCGTACCTGCAACTGTCAGCCCGCCCTCTACGTACATGGCCTTGCCTGCCTGGCCGTCTTGAAGGAGCTCGTTCCCTCCCTGAATCCTGTGGCTGCCGCCGGCCTTTCCCTGGGGGAATTCACGGCTCATGCCGCTGCCGGGACCTATTCTTTTGAAGAAGGCCTCCGCCTTGTCCAGAAGCGCGGCGCGTTTATGGAGGAAGCATGCAACGCCACGAAAGGCACTATGGCCGCCATGATCGGCGGCACGGATGAAAACGTCATTAAGCTGGCGCAGGAATGTGACGTGGATGTTGCCAATTTCAATTGCCCCGGCCAGACAGTCGTTTCCGGTACGGAGGAAGGTGTGGCCAAGGCTGTAGCAGGGGCGAAGGCCGCCGGCTGCAAGATTGCCAAGAAGCTCAATGTGGCGGGCGCCTACCATTCCCGTCTGATGCACAGCGCTATGGTAAAGCTGGCGGAAGAACTCAAGAATATTTCCTTCGGTACGCCGTCCATGCCTGTTTATTGCAATTATGAAGCCCGGGTAGTGGAAGGTCCGGACGACATCCGCAGCATGCTGGAACACCAGGTATGCGGATCCGTGCGCTGGACGGCTTCCATGCAGAAGCTGGTGGACCAGGGCCACCGCCTTTTCATTGAACTGGGGCCGGGCAAGACGCTGGCCGGCATGATGGCTCGCATCTGCAAGGAAGCTACGGTCATCTCCATTGAAGACGTGCCCAGCCTGGAAGCCGCCGTTGCGGAGCTGAACAAATAATTTCCCTGAATAAAAAGGGGGTAAGCCGCCGGCCCGTTGGGGAGCCGGCGGTTTTTTGTTGGCGTGTTCATGGCGGGGTTCCGTCAAATAGGCAATATCCCATGGAACAGGGGAAATGCCTGTCTCCGTGCCAGCGGCCCTGCTCCTGCGCGGGCATTTTCCTCATGCCGCCGGTGGGAAGATGCATGAACATCAGCATCGTTCCCATGAAAAAAGCGATGGCGGGCACGAACAGCGGTTTCCATATAAGGAAAAGTGCGGGCATGATGGAATGCGCCGCTCCTCAGGTCAGAAGAATCAGGGCAATGAGGTAAAACAGGAGGCCGCTTTTTAGGAGGCCGGCAGGAGAGCATGAAAGCCGAGGCTCTGAGCCGCGCCAGGCGTTCCTGGCGGCGCAGCCCCCGCATCAGGCATGAAAGGAATTCCGTCAGGAAACAGGCGTTATGGAATAGAAATTCCTGATTTCTAAAGAAGTCGGAGATTTACCCAGGTTTTCCGCGGCTTTCAGGAACAGGGCCGGATCCGGTTTGACGGGGGAGGCCGTCGTCGCGGCAGACGACGGTTTGAAAATAGGGGCATGATGCCCAATCTGTTCAGCCAGCCGTCCACCCAGCGGTGGGATGAACTGGAGGCCACGCCCATAGGGGTTCCGGCTTCCCCCCAGGTTCCGGATGAGTTCTCCGGCGCCGGGCAGGAGGCCGGCATGTTCCAGATCCTGACGATTTCCTCCTGGCGGCGGCTGTTGACGGTTTCCCAGTCGAAAGTGCGCCCCGTCAATTTCTCCAGATATTCTCCGGGGTTCCAGTGGGTGTAGCCGCTGCCCAGGCACAACAGCTTCCCGGGGAATCGGCAAAATGATCAGGAGGGGTCATGGACGGGAGTCTTTTCAAACCTCTCAATAATTCGAGAAGCTTCTGTGGGCCAGCTTGGTTTGAAAAAGGCGGATGGCGATGATGGTGTAAATGATGTTGGGCATCCATGCTCCCCAGCCAGGTGGGGGAGGTAGCCTGCGGAGGCCAGGGTGGGGAAAAACTCATACAGGAACAGCATGGCTGCCGCCAGAACAGCGCAATGCCGATGCCGGACATGGCGGAGCGCCTCTGGAACGTGATGGCGGAGGGATGGCAATAAACGTCAGGATGATGCAGGAAAAATAT
>VOFF01000577.1_pt1 | contig 56001 bp, 98 predicted proteins | sample 5384061 | NCBI WGS metagenome assembly VOFF01 (sample SAMN12384725, study PRJNA508395) | human gut metagenome | isolation source: healthy gut E | host: Homo sapiens | reverse complement strand
GGAAAGAAGAGGAAAACGCATGAGACAGGGAAGCATATTTTTGTACGGTAAAAGAGCTGGATGAGCTTGGAAAAATAACATTCCCAGACAGCTTATTTCCCATACACATCTGATCTACAGTTCCCCCCTGCAACGCTGGCATTCAATTCTCCGGGGCAGAAAAAAGCCGTCTGTTGTGATGATATGTATTACCTGTGTGGATGCGCTGCTTGGCACGGATATGGAGCGTGTCTGTCACAAGGCAGAGGAATATGCAGGGGTTCCGGTAAGGCCATGTTATATGTATGCACTGACCAGAGAGGGCAGAAAACCACCGATGGTGCATGTGCGGCAGTCCGTTTATTCGTTGCTGGAACCGAAAAAAGAAAAAACGGAAACGTGGTGAATTTACTGGGATATTTTTCACCACTTACGGATGACTGTGAGCTGTATGATCTGCTTCATGGGGCAGGAGTAAAAAACAATCCATGAGATTTCCAGGTGCAAGGATTATGCACAGTATCAGACCATGTCGGAAGCAAATTTTAATTTGGTACTGCATCCGGAAGCGCGCTTTGCGGCAGAGGATTTTCATGACCGGCTGAAAATTCCATATATCGAGCTGCGCAGATTATATCAGATCGATAAAATTGCCAGTCAGTATCGTGCCTTGCCGCTGCACTGGGTGTGAATTTGAGGATGAACGATACCGCGTAAGGCAGCAGAGGAGGAATCGGAAAAATTCCGGAAAAATACATCCGGATGCAGTATTTGCAGTCGGAGAATGGATGAACGGGGGATCCGTTGAACTGGCACTTTGCATTGGTACACTATGGATTTCGTGTGTCGAGATTTATGGAACATTATCCGGTGAAAACTTTGTCTATGTAAAACAACTGGCAAAAATCAGTCCGGATACGAAAGTTTTTTCCAATCTGGAACCGACCATGCTGTATTATGACAAAAGTCAGTCCGGCGTCAATATGACCAATGTGCTCTGGAATGAAGAACGGCAGCCATACGGTTATGCCGGTGTGCGCAGACTGTTTGAGGCATTGGCGGAGGTATAACACAATGAGAGGACTGAGAAAATATCTGACACCATTTGCACCGGATCAGTCAGGTGCGGTGTCTGTATTATATGAATTTGGCGGTATTATCGTCATTTGCGATGCCGGTGGTTGTACCGGAAATATCTGTGGATTTGATGAGCCGCGGTGGTTTGAGAGCAAAAAAGCGCACTGTTTAGTGCAGGGCTTCGCGATATGGATGCAATTCTCGGCCGTGATGACAGGCTGGTGGCAAAGCTTGCAGATGCCGTGACAAAACTGGATGCAAAGTTTGCAGCAATTATCGGGACGCCGGTTCCGGCCGTTATCGGAACGGATTACCATGCGTTGAAGCGCATGACGGAGAAAAAAGTAGATTTGCCGATTTTGACGGTGGATACGGATGGAATGGAATTGTATGACAAGGGGGAAGAAAAAGCCTGGAAGGAACTGTTTTTGGTATTTGCAGGTGAAAAAAGAAGACGTGATTTTTGGGCAGAATCGGGATACTTGGCATGACACCGCAGGATATTAGTGACTTGCGAGCGGCAGACCGAATCCGGGGGCATTTTGCGGCAGAAGGAAAAAAACTGCTGTCTGCTTTGGAATGGGAAATGGACTTGATGATGTAAAATCGGTTTCCAATGTGGAAAAAATATCGTGGTATCGCCGGCTGCTTTAGAGAAGGCAGCGAAATATCTGGAACGAACATATGGAACACCGTACGAGACATATAAGGCTGGTGGAAAACATGGAGTATGATGTGATTTACGCTGATCCATGTATGAAGCGTATGACACCGGAATTTGACGGAATCTTTGTGGATACGATACATTTTGCGGTGTCGGGGCATCTTGCAGAGATGAGATAACAGTTGCCGGTTGTCTTGTAAGATGTGACCCGCAATAAGGGAGTGTACGATTGGAGAAAAGTGTGTATAAGAATGAGATGACCTGGCGCATCCGGGTATACGGTATCGTTCAGGGTGTTGGTTTCCGGCCAACGGTAAGCCGCCATGCGACAAACCATGGAATTTACGGAACTGTTTGCAATAAAGGACCCTATGTGGAAATTTATGCACAGGGGACAAAAAAGAACAGATTGAAGGATTTTTAAACAGTCTGAAAGAACATCCACCGAAGCGTGCGGCTGTTTTGAAGATAAATACAGAGAATATCACCGCAGATACAACAGAACAGTTTGAACATTTTGACATTATCGAAAGTGAAAAAACAAAAGGGGAAATCTTTATTTCCCCGGATATTGCAATCTGCGATGAGTGCAAGGAAGAAATGTTTGACCCGAAAGACAGACGGTATCTGCATCCGTTTATCAACTGCACCTGCTGTGGACCGGCTTACGATTCTGGATGCACTGCCGTATGACAGGGAACGTACCAGTATGAAAGAGTTTCCGATGTGCCTGGACTGTGCAAAAGAATACACGGATGAGAAAACCAGGCGGTATGACGCGCAGCCGGTGTGCTGCAACCAATGAATACCACAGGTGTATCTGATCGGCAGACCCGAGCGGGGACGTGCCGCAATTACATATACACGCCGGCTTATTCGTGAAGGCAAAATTGTAGCAATCAAGGGAATCGGAGGGTTTCATCTGTGCTGTGATGCTACAAATGAAGAAGTGGTCTGCCGTCTTAGAACATTAAAAACCGCCCGGCCAAGCCCTTTGCAGTTATGGCAAAAGATGAATCGGTTGTAAAACGGGAATGTGGTGACGCCGGAGCAGGAGGCGATTCTTACCGGACATCAGAAACCGATTCTGTTACTGGACAGACGAAGCGATGGCGGGCTGGCATCTTCGGTGGCACCGAACAATCCAAAAGTTGGTGTGATGCTTCCATATGCACCGGTGCAGTTATTGATTTTTCAGTATGATGATGGAATTGAAATGCCGGAATTTCTGGTAATGACCAGTGGAAATACTTCTGGTGCGCCAATCTGTCGTGATGATCAGGAAGCTGTTGCCGAATTATCCCATTTGTGTGATGCGATGCTGTCACATAACCGCAAAATCAGGATACGGGCAGATGATACGGTGATGGATTTTTACAGAAATGAACCGTACATGATCCGACGTTCCAGAGGGTATGCACCTCTTCCGTTTATGACAAAAGCAGACTGGAAAGGACAGGTGCTCGCGGTTGGCGGGGGGAATTGAAAAATACCTTTTGTGGACAACAGGTTTTATCCGTCACCATATGTGGGAGATCTGGAGGACTTAAGAACGGTAAAGGCATTGCAGGAGACAATACACCGGTTTCAGACATTGCTGGAAGTAAAGCCACAGGCTGTGGTCTGTGATCTGCACCCAAAATACAATTCTACGGTTGTAGCGGAAGAACTTGGATATCCGGTGATAAGAGTGCAGCATCATTATGCACACATATTATCGTGTATGACAGAAAATGACTGTCATGATCCGGTCATCGGAGTCGCTTTTGACGGAACCGGATATGGAACGGATGGCACGATCTGGGGCGGAGAGATCCTGCTGGCGGATTATGGGAATTTTACAAGATTCGGAAGTATTACCCCGTTTTTACAGATGGGGGGCGATGCTTCTGCAAAAGAGGGCTGGCGTATTGCGGTCTCTATGATTTACGGATATACGAAAGATCGCAAAAGGGCATGGGAGATCATGGAAACACTGGGTCTTTGCAGCGAACAGGAAAGCAGGGTACAGTTCACCATGGCAGACCGGAAGATTAATGCGGTGGCTTCAACCAGTGCAGGACGGCTTTTTGATGCCGTCAGTGCGATACTCGGGATCAGGCGCAGGTCAGGATTTGAAGGGAAGCATCGACGGCATTGCAGTTTGCAGCAGAGGCATACGAGCAGCAGAACCTCTCAAATATCTCACAGGAGCAAAAGGAAAATAAGGATATACTGCTGCATGAAACAAAAGAGCGTTTCGTTTTAAATACACAGATGTTGGTGCAGCAGATTACAGAAGCAAAAATGCGGGGCGAAGACACCGGGATGCTGGCATATCGGTTTCATCAGGTACTGGCAGAAATGATTACAGCTGCCTGTATCAAAGCAAAAAAAGAAAGCAGTGGCAGGGATAAAGTTGCCTTAAGCGGTGGCGTATTCCAAAACCGGTTACTGCTGCGTCTGACAGAAGAACGACTGTTACAGGAAGGATTCGAAGTGCTGCGGCACCGTATGATTCCGCCGAATGACGGAGGAATTGCAATCGGACAGGCAGCATATGGGATGTATCAATTACAGAAATAGGAGGATAAAAAGATGTGTGTAGGTTTATCAGCTAAGGTAGTAAAAATCAGTAATGGCACGGCGGTCATTGATGCAGGTGGTGCCAAAAGAGAGGTTTCTTCCCAGCTTCTGGAAGATCTGGAGCCGGGAGATTATGTTATGGTGCATGCAGGTGTAGCAATTGCAAAAATCACCGATGAGGACGACAGTGAAACCGAGCAGCTAATGGAGGAATTTTTATAATGAAAACAGCCAGAGAGATCATTGAAAATTATGATGGCCCGGATGTGCGGATCATGGAAGTGTGCGGTACGCACACATGAGATTTTCCGGCTGGGAATCCGTAAACTGCTGCCAAAACAGGTAGAATTGATTTCCGGACCGGGATGTCCGGTATGTGTAACACCGGTTAGTTTTATAGATGAAGCTATTTATCTGGCATTGGAAAAAGGGGAGTTACAATCTGTACATTTGGTGATCTGGTGCGAGTGCCGGGAACCAATATGAGCCTTGCGGGAGCCAGAGAACAGGGAGCGAAAATCCATGTTGTGTATTCTCCGGCAGATGCCGAAAAATATGCCGGAGAACATCCGGATGAGCAGGTGACATTTCTGTCGGTCGGATTTGAGACAACGACACCGGCAGGATGTCTTTCCGTAAAGGCAGCAAGAGAAGATGGACTGGATAATTACTCTATATTGGTGGCAAACAAAACCATGCCACAGGCATATGAAGCCTTAAAAGGAAGTGCAGATGTTTTTCTGTATCCCGGACATGTCAATGCCATTACGGAACACGTCTCTTTGCGAAGCTCTGACCGAAGAAGGGGTCAGCGGTGTTGTGGCAGGATTTACGGCAAAAGAACTGATGACAGCACTGGCGGTTACACTGGTGAAATTTCAGGAGGGAAAACCGTTCTTTGTAAACTGCTATCCGCGAGTGGTGACACAGGATGGAAGCAGCAGGAGATGCAACAGCTGCTTGTAGATGAGATGATGGAAGCTTGTGACTGCGAATGGAGAGGGCTGGGTGTTATTCCGAAATCCGGCATGAAATTAAGACAGGAGTGGCAGGAGTTCGATGCACGTCTCAAATATCAGATGCCGAAAATTGAAGGAAAACCAAATCCGGCCTGCCGCTGTGGCGATGTACTTCAGGGAAAATGCAAACCATCCGATTGTAAAGTATTCGGAAAAGGCTGTACACCGCAGCATCCGATCGGCGCCTGCATGGTGTCCGGTGAGGGAGCCTGCTCTGCATATTATCAGTATTCATAAGAAAGAAGGAAAAACATCATGGAAAATAAAACAGTAACGATGGCACATGGTGCCGGTGGAAAGCAGACATCCGAATTGATTGATCAGGTGTTTAAGGCGCATTTTGTAAACAATGATCTGACGGCAGATGATGCAGCGGTATTAGTTCCGCCGGCAGTTATTGTATCTCCGGCATTTTTTTCCGGGGGAAATATCGGCAAACTGTCTATCTGCGGAACGGTAAATGATCTTGCCTGTATGGGTGCAAAACCGCTTTATCTTACCTGCGCTTTTGTAATTGAAGAGGGATTTCCAATGGACAAACTCGAAGAAAATCGCAGCCGCCATGGAAAAAAACAGCAAAAGAGGCCGGAGTACATATTGTATCGGGAGATACAAAGGTTGCCGGAAAAGGACAGGTGGATGGAATTTTTTATCACCACGACCGGAATGGGGGAGATCGAAGAAGGAGTGACCGTCGGCGGAGAACTGGCAAAGCCCGGAGATGCAATCATCGTAACCGGTGATATCGGACGGCACGGATGTACGATCCTGTTAGAGCGGGAAGATTTTGGCATCGATGCGGATGTGACCAGTGACTGTGCACCTTTGTGGAAGACCGTAAAGGCAGTCATGGATACCACACACAACCTGCATGTGATACGTGATGCGACCAGAGCATGGCGTCGGAACAGTCCTGTATGAGATCGCAGGTCAGAGCAGCGTAGGCATCCGTTTAAATGCAGAGGCTGTTCCGGTACGGCCGGAAGTAAAAGGAGTCTGCGGGATGCTTGACTTGAGCCTTTATATCTGGCATGCGAAGGAAGACTTGTCATCATGGCACCAAAGGAAGAGCAGAGGGCATTGTAGAAACATTGAAAAATGTCCATATTCCGCAGATGCAGCTATTATTGGTGAAGTGATCGCAGAGGAACCGGGAAGAGTTATAATGGAGACGGAAATCGGCACACAGGCACTGCTTCCACAGCCGGGGGGAGAGCTTTTTACCAAGAATCTGTTAACAGGAGGAGTCAGGACATGGAAACCAGAGTGGCAGTTATTTCAATTATTGTAGAACAGGAGGATGCCATTGAAGAATTAAATATCCTTCTTCATGAAGCACGTCAGTACATTGTAGGCAGAATGGGCATACCATACCGCGCAAAAAGGAATCAGCATCATAAGCATTGTCATTGATGCACCACAGGACACGATCAGTGCACTTTCCGGAAAAAATCGGACATTTAAAAGGCGTATTCGCAAAGACTGCATATTCGAATGTCATTACTCCGGCAGAAGGGGGAACACAGGATTGATCAGGATAGCAGTATATGGAAAAGGCGGAATCGGAAAATCCACTACCGTTTCAAATGTAGCGGCTGCATTGGCAGAAATGGGGCTTAAGGTGATGCAGATCGGATGCGATCCGAAAGCAGATTCTACCATATTGCTTCGTCATGGAGAGGCTGTGCCGGCCGTGCTCGACTTATATAATGAGAAAAAGCAGGCGTTGCAGCTGGAGGATATGATACGCATTGGGTATAACGGTGTTATCTGTGTGGAGGCCGGTGGACCGACACCGGGACTTGGCTGTGCCGGCCGTGGTATCATCACGGCACTGGAAAAGTTAAAAAGAGCTTGGCGCATATGATGTATACAAACCGGATGTGGTTTTATATGATGTACTCGGAGATGTGGTATGCGGTGGATTTTCCATGCCGATGCGGGGCGGTTATGCGGACAAAATATTTATTATTACCTCCGGGGAAAACATGGCAATTCATGCAGCTGCAAATATTGCCATGGCAGTGGAAAATTTTAAAAACCGTGGATATGCCGGGCTTGGCGGACTCATTTTAAATCGCAGGGATGTCCCGCGGGAAGAGGAAAAAGTGGCAGAACTGGCAGACGATTTTCACACAGCTGTTATTGGTACACTATCACACAGCGGGCAGGTGGCACTGGCAGAGGAGCAGAAAAAAAAACATTGATGGAGTGTTATCCAACAGGTGAACTGGCAGACGAATACCGTGCGCTTGCCATGCAGATGTATCGCATATGCGGTGGCATTCTGGAAGCGAAAAGCGATAAGGTAAGGTCCGGATATATACAGGAGGAAGCGTAATGTTACGTCGTGTGGGGGAAACCGTTGATTCGAAAGATGCTGTGGTAAAAATAAAAAGATGCCTCATTTCCAACACCATTTGTTTCGGCACTAGAGTATAATTCGCCGGTGCATGGCAACTGGAATATTGTGCATACGGGAATGCAGGTTCCGGAATCTATCCAGATCTATGTCTGTGCGGATAACTGTATGCGTGGTGTTGTACTGACTGCGGCAGAAATGAATGCAGCAGACCGTTTTTCTTTTGTTCTTGTGGAGGAGCAGAATCTGCTAAGCGGCAATCTGGAGGATATTACCATCGAGGGTGTGACGGATGTGTTGAATAAACGGAAATGGACTTCATCCTGAGGCGGTTCTGCTTTTTTACCGTTTGTCTGCATCATTTTGTGGGAAGTAATCTGAACTATATTTACAGGGAACTGGAGCATCGTTTTCCTGACATCTGCTTTATCCGCTGTTATATGACCCGATTATGCAAAAACATGGACTGACACCACCAGAAGCTGCGGAAAGCAATGTATGATCCTCTTTTGGGCTGTGAGCCGGACGCTAAAACAGTATCTGTCTTTGGCAGTGATTTTGTTCTGGATGAGAACAGTGATATTAAGCGTCTGTTAAAACGATATGATTATAAGGTGCTGGAACTGCCCGGATGTAAAACCTGGCAGGAACTGTTGGATATGAGCAGGGGATGCCTGTTTATCGACTGCTATCCGGCTGGAAAATACGGGATGGAGGACAGGCAGGCCGCCTGGGACGAAAAATCTCTGTATCTGCCCGGCAGTTTTGACTATGATGAGATCAGAAAGCAGTTAAAGCAGCTGACCGATGCACTCGGACTGCCGGAACTGACAGAAGATGAGCTGGCCCCGCGAGCAGGAGTCCTGTGAGGAGGCTCTGGCAAAAGCAAAAAAATCTGATCGGGGATATGCCGGTCACTCTGGATTATCTGTATCATCCAAGACCACTTGGACTGGCAAAACTGCTTCTGACACATGGCTTTTGTGTGAAAGCTGTTTATCTGGACAGTATCAGTCCGGAAGAAAAAGCAGATTTTTTCTGGCTGCAGGAGCATGCACCGGAACTTGAGCTGATCGCAACGATTCAGGTGAAGATGCGTGTACTGCCAAGAGGTGCAAGCGGGGAAGTGCTGGCAATCGGACAGAAAGCGGCCTATTTTGGCCGAAGCCGTCACTTTGTCAATCTGGTACAGGGAGAAGGTCTGTATGGATTTGACGGTATTCGAAGAACCGCAGAGCTGATGATGGATGCATATCTCAATGAAAAGGATACAGAAAAACTTGTTGTACAAAAAAGGATGGGGGGTGTGAGTGCTGTCTATGAGACAATCTTATCGAATGATACCGGTTTATACGGCCGATGTGTCAGGGGTCTGTTCTGCACTGTATGAACTTGGCGGAATGACAGTTATGCATGATCCTTCCGGATGCAACTCTACTTACAATACGCATGATGAAATCCGCTGGTACGATCAGGACAGTCTTATTTTTATCTCGGGACTTACAGAAATTGACGCGATTATGGGAAATGACAGAAAATTTATTGATGATATCGAGTATGCAGCCCGTGAACTGCATCCCAAATTTATCGCGCTGGCAGGTTCGCCTATTCCATTTATGAATGGTACGGATTTTCCTGCAATTGCGCGTGTGATTGAGACAGAAACCGGAATTCCGGCATTTTCCGTGCCGACGAACGGGATGAATGATTATGTGTATGGAGCGGGCATTGCACTCGAAGAAATCGCAAAGCGGTTTGTCAGAGAACCGGACAGGCAGGAGAATAGAGATCCCTCTTCGCGCACGGTAAATCTGTTAGGTGTGACACCACTTGATTTCGGACCACAGAAAAAAATGTAGAAACCTTAAAAAGAGAATCTGCAGAAATACGGATGGCAGGTTATGTCTGTGTGGGCGATGGGCGATGATTTGAAAACGTTGCAAAGATCAGCGGAGGCAGACGTTAATCTGGTTGTTTCGGCAGTAGGACTCCGTGTGGCAAAGATACTCTGGGAGAAGTATAAAATACCATATGTGATCGGAACACCAAACGATTGGCTGGCAGAAGATATTTCAAATGCACTGGAGCGTGCAGCCACACGGCAGGCAGAGCCGGCGGTTGTATATTTGCAGAACCGCATGCAGCAGGAGGGCAGATATTACGCTGGTCGGAGAACCTGTCACTATGGGATCATTAGCAGCAGGGATTGAAAAAGATATGGTCGTGCCGCCCGCGTACTGTGTCCGTTAAAGGAATGTGCGGATTTGCTCGGTGAAAAAGATAAAATGGTGCTTGGAGAGGAAGCAATGGAAGAGGCAAGACTTAAAAGTGCAGGGATCATTGTGGCGGATCCTCTGTATCGTCCGATCTGTCCGGGGACAGTATTTTTTATGAATTACCGCATGTGGCATTTTCGGGGAGAATATATTTTTGAGAATACTATTGTCAGGATGCAAATTGCAATCTGCGATGATGAAAAATCTATAGGCTTGATATTAGAAGAAAGATAAAGAAATTATTGCCGGATGCAGTGATAGAAACATATTTATCGGGTGATGAACTGATTGCAAGTGGTTGTAAGCCGGGTATGCTCTTTTTTTGGATATCCAGATGCCTGGAAAGAATGGGATGGAAACGGCAAGGATTCTGCGTCAGAAGGATGACGAAGTGGACGTTGCTGCATAAACCAGTTGACAGATTCCTTTCGGAAGTATAATATAAAGACAAATTTCATAGGATATAAAAAACAAAGGGCGATGTTGTTCAGACACTGCCCCTTTTTTTATTCGAAAACAGGAGGGATGAGGTTATGGAAAAGTTAAATGATGTGATTACAGCAATTGACGATTTTGTGCTTTGGTCTGGATGTGGATCTCTGCTGCATTTGGTCTGACGTCGAAGTTCAGTGAATGTATGCTGGCGATCAAATACCGTGAGATCAATGCCAAAGGGGAGATGAGCGGCGGCCCGATGTACACGATGAAAAAGGCACTGAAGAATAAAAAGATTTGGGGCGGTTCTTGCGTGGTTATTTGCACTCTTTGCTGTGATTGCTTCGTTTGGAATCGGCAATATGACACAGGGAAATTCGATTTCCGGTGCATTACATACGACATTTCATGTGCCGGCCCATCTGACCGGAATTGTGATTACGGTGCTTGCCCTGCTGATCATTGTCGGCGGTATCAAATCCATTTCAAAGGTTTCTTCGGTGGTCGTTCCGCTGATGGCGTTTTTTATGTGATCTGTGGCGTTATTGTCATTATCGGAAATATTTCGAATCTGCCGGCAGGCGGATACGATTGTTGTCTGTACGATTACAGGACTTGCGATTGCCTCTTCCGGTGTCCTTGGCATGACCGATGCTGCCGGGAATATGCTGACCGGTTCCGATGTTACAATCGCGGCATTTGAGACGGTTCTGGGATCGGCCGGGGGGCTGGCTTGTGACAATCGGGATTACATTGTTTGCGTTTTCTACAATACTCGGCTGGGAATATCACGGGGAAAAAAGCATTTGAATATCTGCTGGGAACGCACCAGTTTAATATGGTATACCGCCTTGTTTTTTCCTTTGTTGTGTATTTCGGATGTACACAGAACACTGAATCTGGTATGGAGTTTCTCGGATATTGCCAATGCGCTGATGGCAATCCCGAATCTGATCTGTATGTCTCCTGCTCAGTGGTGAAATTGCAAAAGGATATTCGGGGAGTTTCAGAAAGAAATTCATAAATATAATTAAAAAAATGTAAGGTTATTCTTTGCTATCAGCCCGAAGCGTAGTATAATGTAGTTATCTGAATTTTATAGACATGGAGGTTAGGAAATTATGCAGATGGAACAGCTACGCAAAGATATGATGGCAGCGATGAAAGCGCGCGACAAGGAACGGAAGGATGCAATTTCGTCTCTGGTTTCGGCAGTGAAGAAAAAAATGCCATTGATGCCGGATGCAGAGATGACATTCCGGAGGATATGGTCAATGCCACAATCATGAAGGAATTAAAGACCGTTCAGGAACAGATCGATTCCTGCCCGGCAGACCGTACCGATTTGCTGGAGGAGTACAGAAAACGTTATGACATTATGAAAGAATATGCACCGAAGATGCTTTCGAAAGAGGAAGTGACTGCGATTGTTAAGGAAAAGTAGCTGAAAGGAAAGGCAGGACGGAAAGGTGATCAATGAAGTTGTTACAGAGATGTGCAACGTATAAAGGAGAAGAAACATGAGATTGTATATGCCGACGAAGGTATTTTTTGGCAGCGGTTGTGTTTCGGAAAACGGTGCAGAGTTAAAAGCATTAGGAAGCAGAGCCATGATTGTGACGGGAAAACATTCCAGCCGCATCAATGGTTCGCTTGCAGCAGTTGAACAGGCATTGCAGGCAAACGGGCAGACCTATGTGATTTTTGATGAGATCGAAGAGAATCCTTCTGTGGAGACCGTGGCTGTGGCAGCGGGCATTGCAGTAAAAGAACAGGTGGATTTCTTTGTGGCTGTGGGATATGGTTCTCCGATGGATGCGTCCAAGGCGATTTCGCTTCTGGCAGCGAATCCATCGGCAATCGATCATGCAGAGGGAGCGTCTTTATCATCCGGAGCCGATGCAGGGCTATCCGGTTGCAGCAGTCCCGACCACATCCGGTACGGGATCGGAAGTGACGCCCTTATGCGATTCTGACACGGCACGACTTTACATACCAAGCAGTCAATCGCACACAAATGGTTTGCGGATCTGGCATTTGTGGATGCCGGATATTTAAAGACTTCTTCTTATGAGAATATGGTCAGCACCTGTGTGGATGCGCTGGCAATATCTGATTGAGTCATATCTGAATACTAATGCAAATGCATATAACCGGATATATTCAGCGGAAGGTCTTCGGATCTGGGGCAGTGCAAAGGAATACCTGCTTTTTCTTCCGGGATTAAGATTTCGGATGAAGGATTCCATGCATGATCGGTTGTGGCAGGTATGGCGATTGCACATACCGGTACCAGTATTCCGCACGGATTAAGTTATCCGGTCACATATGAGCTTGGCATTCCATGGAAAGGCAGTCGGATTACCTTTTTCCTGCCGGGATTTTTTGCGTTTTTACAATAATCAGAAGCGGGGGCAGAGGTGCTTGAGCTGTTGGGTTTGAGAACCGGGCTGAATTTATCGCCTATCTGGACAAGTTGTTAAGCAACCAGATCCCGGAGGAACTGTGGGAGGAGGATGTGCAGAAACTGTTGCAGAATCCTGCCAAGTTAAAGAACTATCCGTTTGAGATGACGGAAGAAATTCTGAAAAAAATATCTAAACAAATGAGAAACCCGTTTGAGGAGGAAACTTATATGATACAAAAAAGTTGATTGAAAAGTTAAATAAAGAAGAGATTAAAAGAACGAATTTCTTTCTGCAATTGTGATGGTACTCTGATTGTTAGCATTTCCGGTGTTTGTGGGAGCCGTATCCGGAATTGTGGTCGTGCTAAACCGCTATAATTATGCATTGAAAAATTATGGTTTTTCACAGGGTGATATCGGCAAGATGATGATTACGTTTTTTGCCGATGAAGTTATCTGGTGTGCTGCGATCGGATATCAGGATGAAAACCTTGTGAACAGCTGCGTAGAAAATATGAGAAGAAGAAAGAATCCTGCCAGCAGTACACCAAAGAGGTAAAAATACGGTTTCATCTGCGGATGAGGAGAAAATTTATAATAGTATCACAGAAAAAACTGAACGATTATTTTGACACCTGTGATGCTGTACTGGAAAAGGAAAGAATACACAGGATATTGATGCGCGCCATGAAGCAGATGGCACAGGATCAGGTGGCACCGATCTATGAGGAGATTTATCAGGATATGGTGAAACTGATGGATGCAAATACCGAGCATGGAGAGATAAGTTAGAGAAAATTCTTACAATGGTAGAATTGATCACACTTATTGCAATTATTGCGGTTATTGCACTTGCAATTTTTTGCAGCCCGCCGGATCGGCAGAGTGCTTGCACAGAATATTGTTGATCCTTTGATCAGCTGGGTGCCCGTTTTGATACATTTGCAAAGGGGGATCTCTCCAGCGAATTCCCGGAGATGACATCAGAGGATGAAATTTCCGAGATGGTAATTGTTGCGCGCGAGATGGCAAAGAATCTGGCCGCTGTTATTCAGGATGTCAAATCACCGTATGGATCTGATGGCTCTCACAATGATTATACCGGTGTTTCCAAAAATTCCGGAGAAATATATGGGTGAGTTTGCGGCAATGAATGATGCAATCCATGTCATGAACACCGATATGAATGAGACGATGCACCGGATTGAGGGAGGCTGTTTCCCAGGTATCTGCAGGTTCTACCACCTGGCAGAGGGATCACAGACACTGGCAGAGGGATCTACCGATCAGGCAGGTGCAGTGGAAGAAACCCCCTTTGGCATCCTTTGCCAATATCACAGAAGGGGTGAGCACACACATGAGAGTGCACAGGCTTCTTTACGAATTATCTGTAAAATATGCACAGGAAGCAGATAAGACACAGAAGGAAATGAATGCAGTTACCGAAGCAATGAAGAGAATCAGCGATATGTCCAAGCAGATTGAGACAATCATCGGACAGATCGAGAGATCGCGGAGAGACGAACCTGCTTGCCCTGAACGCATCCATTGAGGCTGCACGTGCAGGAGAAGCCGGCAAGGGCTTTGCCGTAGTTGCATCCCAGATCGGAAAACTTGCGGATGAGAGTGCACAGTCTGCAGTCAATACCCGTGAGCTGATTATGAACTCTATTCAGGAAATCGAAAAACGGCAATCAGGCAGTTGATGTGACTTTCCAGACGATTATTTCTCTTGTAGAGGGAATCAATGAAAGTGGCAAAGAAATCCCAGGAACTGGCACAGCTTTCCGAGACACAGAGACACAGAGCAGATCAAGCAGGGCAGAGTCCGGTGTAAACCAGATTTCGAGGTTGTACAGAGCAACGCGGCAATCGCAGAGGAATCTTCCGCAACCAGTCAGGAGCTTTCTGCAGAGTCTGATTCTGAATGATCTGGTGCAGCAGTTTAAGTTAAAATAGTGATACAAAATAAAGGTATAAGAGAGAACAATCTGAAAAAATGGATACGTCGATTTTATCGGAACATGAAACACTGGTGCCGCCTTCCTTGGCAATCATATACTGGCACTTGTCACCAAGGAAGTTAAGGCAGTTCCCTGTTTATTGAGTGGCGGTCGGAGCACTGTTATATACCGGATTTCATCCGTGGAATGCATTCAATGCCCCCTGTTTTCGATTATGAAAAGACAGCATGAATCTGAATATTCTGATTTTTGATGTGCTGCTTGAATGATTATTGTATTGATGTCAAAATCAGGGAGGCTCAGCTGCTTATGGAAGATGAAGCCGGCAGCAAGATCAGGTCAAAAAAGAGCGCAATGCTGGCAACCACAGGACGAATGCTGATTTTTGTGGATGATTATTTCAATTGTCTGACCGTCGGATCTGTGATGCGTCCGGTAACTGACCGCTACAAAGTATCCCGCGCAAAACTGGCATATCATTGATGCGACCGCCGCGCCGGTCTGCATCATTGCGCCGATTTCCAGTTGGGCGGCAGCCGTCAATTCGTATGTTCCGAAAGATGCCGACATTACGGATTTCAGCTGTTTCTGCGAACAATTCCGTACAATTCTATGCGATTCTGACGATTGTCATGGTATTTTTTGTGATTATTGCAGGTTTTGATTTCGGACTCATGAAAAACATGAGGAGAATGCTGCAAAAGGAGATCTGTTTACCAGCGGCGGGAAGAGTTTGAAAGGTTAAGGAAGAAGATATTTCTTCCAACGGAAAAGTGATTGATCTGCTTCTTCCGGTGATTGTTCTGATCGGTTCTGCAATTGGTGCCATGATCTATACCGGATTTCTGGGCGGTGCGACCGATGTGGTCAGTGCATTTGCAGGATGTGATGCGAGACCAGCCTGATTTTTTGCAACCATGGTCACGGTCTTTGTCATGCTGTTTTTGTATCTTCCTTTGCGAAAGGTGGTTACGTTTAAAAAGGATTCATGGAGAGTTTTGTGGAAGGCTTTATCCCGGCGATCGGGAATACTGATATTTGCCTTATCCTGCAGATTGGTACATTTGTGGAATCGTTGAACGAGTGCTTCTGCAAGCCTGTTCCTTCCGGCTGTTTTGTTTGTTATAGTTTGCGTTTTCTACCGGAACAAGCTGGGGAACATTTGCCATTCTTGTTCCGATCGCAATCGCGATGTTCCCGGGGCAGATCATCTGGAAATGATGATCATTGCGGTTTCCGCAGCAGCTGGCAGGTGCCGTCTGCGGGGATCATATTTCACCGATTTCGGATACAACGGTTATGTCTTCGGCCGGCGCGCAGAGTAACCATATCAACCATGTGACAACGCAGATGCAGTATGCAGCGGTTGTTGCTGTGGTATGTATCATTGGTTATATCATTGCAGGACTGGTACAGATCTGGTGGGTAGCACTTGGCATCAGCCTCATGCTCCTGCTTGCTGTTCTTACCTTTTATAAAAAAGAGAGGTCGGGGAGCAACCGCGAAAAGACAGCAGGTATATAAGAATCAGGACAGAAGCCCCCTAAAAACAAAGAAAAAGGAGCAGGCGAGGAAACCTGCTCCTTCTTAGTTACTTAAAGGAAATTGAGTAACTGAGTAGTTAATTAGATAATTGTTTAATAAAATTGAACTACATACTCATTTGCGTACGTGTATGCTATATTTAAATAACACCATTCAATACTTACATTATACCGTGTTATTCTGATTTGCAATACCTATTTTGAAATTTTTTTGAATTAACTTTATTTTCGCTATTCCGGAAGCGGAAGGGAAACCGGCTTTCTGCCGGTAAAAGACCGTAAAGTACCGGAAGCCTGCATGCCGCAGAATCTGAGGAAGACGGTCAAAACGCATATGCAACGTGCTCCGGCGCATGGGCATCGGATAATCGAGATGACCGTATACATCGAAGTCGGAATAGGTGTTCAGGTTTTCCAGAATGGATTCGAAGTACTCGCGGTAAGCAGTTTTTTCGGAGCGTCCTTTATAGTATTTCGGGTAATAGGGATCGATTCCGTGAACAACGTGGGAGGAACCGATGACAAAATCAAACGGATGTCCGGTCACCGCTTTGCGGTTGATTTCGTGATGTGGGCTGCAGACCGACTTCGATTCCAAGACGAATGGAAAGACGGTCATGGCAGGTGTCCTGAAAACTGCGGACTTCTTTATATAGGAATCAAAATCCAGAAGAAATAGATTGGGATCATCCGGGTAATCATAATCAAAATGATCGGTAAAACAGATGCCATCCAGGTTCTGCCGTACAGCGGCCCTGGATCATGTCAGGCATCAATGCGTCACTGTCTCCGCTGTGATGCGTGTGCATATGTGTATCCCAAAGCATAAGAGCCTCCTTTTTCTGCGTGGTTGATTTTGGAAAAAGTCTTTTCGTAAGATTATACTATATTTCAGGGGAAATAGATACCTTTAGTGAAAAAATTAACAAAGACGGAGAAAAGACTTGAACTTTCGGAAATAATTGGGTAAAATAAAGGAAGCTTGGGACGCAAGTCCCATGAGACTATTTATTTACAATTCTAGGAGGAATTAAGAATGGCAGTAAGAGTAGCAATCAACGGATTCGGCCGTATCGGTCGTCTTGCTTTCAGACAGATGTTCGGAGCAGAAGGATACGAAGTAGTAGCAATCAACGACTTAACAAGCCCAAAGATGTTAGCACACACTTATTAAAGTATGATAGCTCACAGGGTAAGTACGAGCATGCAGATGAAGTTTCTGCAAGCGATGATTCTATCACAGTATGTGGTAAGGAAATCAAGATCTACGCTTTCCCAGATGCAAACAATTGCCCATGGGGTGAGTTAAAGGTTGACGTTGTATTAGAGTGCTCTGGATTCTATACAAGCAAGGAGAAGGCTCAGGCTCATATCAACGCTGGTGCTCGTAAGGTTGTTATTTCTGCACCTGCAGGAAATGATCTTCCTACTATCGTATACAACACCAACCACAAGACATTAAAGGCTTCTGATACCATTATCTCCGCAGCTTCCTGTACAACAAACTGTTTGGCACCTATGGCTGACGCTCTTAACAAGTTTGCTCCAATCCAGTCTGGTATCATGGTAACAATCCATGCTTACACTGGTGATCAGATGACTCTTGATGAATGCACAGCGTAAGGGTGACTTAAGAAGATCCCGTGCAGCAGCAGTCAACATCGTTCCGAACAGCACAGGTGCTGCAAAGGCAATCGGTCTTGTAATCCCAGAGCTGAACGGAAAGTTAATCGGATCTGCACAGCGTGTACCAACCCCTACAGGATCTCTTTCTACAATTCTTACAGCAGTTGTTAAGAAGGCTGGCGTTACTAAAAGAAGACATCAACGCAGCTATGAAGGCAGCAGCTAATGAGTCCTTCGGATACAATGAGGACGAGATCGTATCTTCTGATATCGTTGGTATGAGATTCGGTTCTTTATTCGATGCTACTCAGACAATGGTTAACCCAATCGGTGATGATCTGTATGAGGTTCAGGTTGTTTTTCTTGGTATGATAACGAGAACAGCTACACATCTCAGATGGTTCGTACAATCAAGTACTTCTCTGAGTTAGCATAATCTATCTTAGTTTATGAAAGTATCCGGCCTTTGACCTTTTTTCATTATGACAAATAAGAAGAAAAAGGCAGAACGGAGAATAAAAAAACATGGCATTAAATAAGAAAACAGTTGATGATATCAACGCAAAGGGCAAGAGAGTCCTTGTAAGATGTGACTTCAATGTACCACTGAAAGCTGGCGAAATCACAGATGATACCCGTATCAAAGCTGCTCTTCCTACAATTAAAATTATTAAACGATGGTGGAAAGGTAATCCTTTGCTCCCATCTTGGAAAAGTAAAGAACCGAAAAAACGAAGGAGAGTCCCTTGCACCAGTGCCAAGAGACTTGAGGAGCTTCTCGGACAGAAAGTAAACTTCGTATCTGATTACAACGTAACAGGCGAGGAGCAAATACAAAGGCTGTTGAGGAAATGAAAGAGGGAGAAGTTGTATTACTTTAAGAATACCCGTTTTCGTGGGGCTGAGGAGACAAAGAACGGTGAGCAGTTCTCTAAGGAACTTAGCTGATCTTGCAGACATCTATGTATGTGATGCATTCGGTTCCTCCCACAGAGCACATGGTTGTTGGTTACCTGATGGAGAAGGAGATCGCCTTCTTAGGAAATGCTGTTGAGAATCCGGTACGTCCATTCGTAGCAATCCTCAGGCGGTGCTAAGGTAGCAGACAAACTCAACGTTATCAACAACCTGCTTGAGAAGTGTGATACCCTTATCATCGGTGGTGGTATGGCTTACACATTCATCAAGGCTCAGGGATATGAGATCGGACTTTCTCTCTGTGATGATGAGAAGCTTGATTACTGTAAGGAAATGATGGCTAAGGCTGAGAAGCTGGGCAAGAAGATCCTTCTTCCTGTAGATGCTGTTACCATCAAGGATTTCCCGGATCCAATCGACGGACCTGAAGAGACAGAAGTATGTGATATCACAGCTATGCCGGCAGACCGTGAGGGGATGCGATATTGGACCTAAGTCCGCAGGAGATGTTTACGCAGATGCTGTTAAGACAGCTAAGACTACACTTGCAGCTGGTACACTTGCAGTAGCTAAGGCTCTTGCAGAGACCGATGCAACAACAATCATTGGTGGTGGAGATTCTGCTGCTGCTGTAAACCAGATGGGTTATGCTGATAAGATGAGCCATATTTCCACCGGTGGCGGAGCATCCTTAGAATTCTTAGAGGGCAAGGAACTTCCAGGCGTAGTAGCAGCAGACGACAAATAAAAAGACAGTTAAATTATTTACAGATTAGGAGAAATAAAAATCATGGCAAGAAAGAAAATCGTAGCCGGCAACTGGAAAATGAACATGACTCCAAGCCAGGCAGTAAAGTTAGTAGAAGAGTTAAAGCCGCTTGTAGTAAGTGATGATGTTGATGTTGTTTACTGTGTACCTGCAATCGATATCGTACCGGTTGTAGAGGCAGTCAAAGGTACTAACGTAGAGGTCGGTGCCGAGAACATGTACTTCGAAGAGAAGGGTGCATACACAGGTGAGATCTCCCCAGAGATGCTGGTAGACGCTGGTGTTAAGTACGTTGTAATCGGACATTCCGAGAGACGTGACTACTTCAAAGAGGATGATGTTCTCTTAAATAAGAAGGTTAAGAAGGCAATCGAGGCAGGACTTACTCCAATCCTTTGCTGTGGAGAGACTTTAGAGCAGAGAGAGATGGGGGTAACACTTGACTGGATCAGACTTCAGATCAAATCTGATCTTGCAGGCGTTGCAGCAGCAGACGTTGCAAACATGGTAATCGCTTATGAGCCAATCTGGGCAATCGGAACAGGCAAGACTGCTACATCCGATCAGGCACAGGAAGTCTGTGGCGCAATCCGTGCATGTGTAGCTGAAATCTATGATCAGGCTACTGCTGATTCTGTTCGTATCCAGTACGGCGGATCTGTAAATGCAGGAAATGCAGCAGAGCTGTTCGCAAAGCCGGACATCGATGGTGGTCTGGTTGGCGGAGCATCCCTGAAAGCTGATTTCGGTAAGATTGTAAACTACTAGAATCTGATTTTTTTGTATGGTTATAGGGCTATTCATCTGAATTTCAGGTGAATAGCCTTTGAAATTTTACATGAAAAAAAAAAATGTCTGGAATGTGTCGTTCTCTTGTTGTTTATTTTTGCTTTGACACATGGCATCATCCAAAATACACAGCCGCTGAAAGAGACTAAGGAAGTACAAACTGAATATGAGGAAAAAAACCTCCCAGGTCACGGAGAAATCACAGGAAACCGAGCCGGAAGTACAGGATCTGGAAAACCAGATTTTAAGGACTGCCACCGGAAAGTTTTTTCAGAAATATCCGGTGGATGAAGCCTTTATGGGATGGATTGAAACGAAGTATGGGAGCGGTGTGCTGCAGCGTCTGTATACACAGCTGGAAAACGGAAATCAGGACCCGGATCTGTGGTATCGGTTTACCGGAAACAGTATGCATGTTCTGTGGCTTATGTATTGCAGGCAGCAACAGTATATGTCGTATTCGTATGAGGATGTGATCTGGAAAGAAGCATCCGATCCGGCATGCATCTGTCTGGATTTTGTCGGGGATATCTGTCTGGATGAGAATTGGTGTACGGGGAAGACGGCAAAGAATCACATGGCGGATTTTTTTCCCGATGAAGCAAAAAAAGGAACTGATTTCGGCAGATTTTACGATGGCAAACAATGAGTTTGCTTATACAACACGGGGACAGCGGCAGGTTGGCAAAGCATACTGTTTTCGGGCAGATCCCAAAGATGCCGGATTCCTGCGCACACTGGGAATAGATATGGTCTCTGTGGCAAATAATCATGTGTTTGATTATGGTGAGCAGGGATTTTTAGATACGCTGGATGCATTGCATGCAGCGGGAATTCCGTACAGTGGTGGTGGCAGAAATCTGACAGAGGCAAGCGCTGTGCGTTATGTGGTCACAGGTGGACGAAAGATTGCGATTGTATCTGCAACGGAAATCGAAAGGTTTTATCATTTTACACAGAAAGCCCAGAAGGAGAAACCGGGAGTATTAAAGACCCAGCAGGAAGAGGTATGGAAGAAAGAACTGAAGTGTGCGAAGAAGAACAGTGATTATGTGATCGCGTATGTTCACTGGGGAACAGAAGGAAAGATCCATTATGGGCAGGATCAGACAGAGATTGCAGACCTTTGTGTAAAAGCTGGTGCAGACGCCGTGATTGGTGGACATCCGCACCGTCTGCAGGGCGTTGAGTTTATAAAAAATGTGCCGGTGGCATACAGCGTGGGAAATTTCTGGTTTTCTACCGGAAAACTTTACACAACGATTGCGCAGATTCAGATTGATGATTCCGGCAGTCTGAAATTGCGGATGATTCCGTGCATACAGGATTCGCTTACGACTTCGATTCTGACAGAAAAAAAAACAGATCAAAGCATTTTATCATTGTCGAAAAACCGGGAGTTTCTCCTTATACCTATACGTCCGGAAGGCGTTATGGACAGTATTTTGATGATGTGGATCTGGATTTAAAATCGATAGATATCGTGGGAAATTTGCAGTGAACACTTGCAATCCCCACGTTCAAATTATGTAATATAATAAGTGTTTGTGTAACAATAATGAAGTACCATAGTATAGGATTGTTACAATGGAAAGAGAAAATGAATTATGAGCAAAAACCTGTTGTTTTAATGGTTCTTGACGGTTATGGTCTGAATGACCGTACAGAGGGAAATGCCATTGCGCTGGCAAATACCCCGGTGATGGATAAAAATTAATGAAGGAATGTCCTTTTGTAAAAGGACAGGCTTCCGGTCTGGCAGTAGGACTTCCGGACGGACAGATGGGTAACTCTGAGGTTGGACATATGAATATCGGTGCCGGTCGCATTATTTACCAGGATCTGACCAGAATTACCAAGGCAATCGAAGACGGTGACTTTTTAGAATAAGGCACTGCTTGCAGCCATGGATAATTGTAAGAAAATGATTCGGATCTGCATCTGTGGGGACTTCTTTCCGATGGTGGTGCACAGTCATATTACACATCTTTACGGACTGCTTGAGATGGCAAAGAAGCAGGGGACTGAGCAAGGTATATGTTCATGCATTCTTAGACGGACGTGATACACCTCCTGTATCCGGAAAAAGAATTTATCGAAGAACTGGAAAAAGAAGATGAAAGAGATCGGTGTTGGAAAGATTTCGCTTTTTATCCGGACGTTACTATGCAATGGATCGTGATAATAACTGGGATCGTGTACAGAAAGCCTATGATTCCTTGACAAAGGGTGAGGGCGTACAGGCAGAAGATGCGGTTAAGGCAATGGAAGATTCTTATGCAAAGGGATGTAACAGACGAGTTCGTACTTCCTACCGTAATTAAGAGAATGGAAAACCGGTCTCTGTTGTAAAAAATGATTCCGTGATCTTCTTTAATCTTCCGTTAAGATACCGTGCCCGTGAAATGACACGTGCATTCTGTGATGACAAGTTTAACGGATTTGACCGTCCGTTCATTAAGACAACATTTGTCTGCTTTAAAGATTATGATGAGACGATCCCGAACAAGCTGATCGCATTTGAAAAAAGAGCATATTGTAAATACATTCGGTGAGTACCTGGCAAAGTGCGGAAAGACACAGCTTCGTCTGGCCGAGACAGAGAAGTATGCACATGTTACATTCTTCTTTAATGGCGGAGTGGAAGAGCCAAACGTTGATGAGGCACGTCTGCTGGTAAATTCCCCTGAAGGATGTTGCAACATATGATCTGAAGCCGGAAATGAGTGCTCCGGAGGTTGGTATGGATCTTGTTGAGGCTATTAAGTCAGACAAGTATGATGTGATCGTTATCAACTTTGCAAACCCGGATATGGTCGGACATACAGGTGTGATTCCGGCAGCCATCAAGGCAGTCGAGCGTGTGGACGGACTGGTAGGAGATGCAGCCAGGCGGTGTAGGATATGGATGGTGTTCTGTTTATCTGTGCAGATCATGGAAATGCAGAGAAAATGATTGACTACGAAACAGGTGAGCCACATACTGCCCATACAAATCAATCCGGTACCGTTTATTCTAAATGCGGATCCGAAGTATACACCGCGTGAGGGCGGATGCCTGGCAGATATTGCCCCGACCCTGCTTCAGATTATGGGATTAGAGCAGCCGAAAGAGATGACCGGAAAGAGTTTGTTAATCGAAAAAATAAAAGAATAAGGAGAGCGGAAATGAAGGAATTTAAACCATTCAAAGAAGGAAAAGTAAGAGAAGTCTATGATAACGGAGACAGCCTGATCATTGTAGCTACTGACCGTATTTCTGCATTTGACAACATTTTAAAGAACAGGATTACGGACAAGGGCGCAATTCTGACCCAGATGTCAAAGTTCTGGTTTGATTTTTACAAAGGATGTTGTTCCGAATCATATGATTTCTGTAGATGTCAGGGATATGCAATTTTTTCCAACAGGAAGCGTTTTGACGGAAACAGCATGATGTGCAAGAAGCTTGAGATGCTTCCAATCGAGAGTGTATCGTTCGTGGCTATATCCGCAACACAGATCAAGGATTGCACCATCGTTCTCTACAAGAAATGTGCAGAGTATGCACTTTCAAAGGGAATTATCATTGCAGATACCAAATTTGAGTTCGGTCTGGACGAGAACGGTAAAGTCGTTCTCGGTGATGATGCTTACACCGGACAGCTCCAGATTCTGGCCACTGGAAGGGTACAAGCCGGGACAGGGACAGCCTTCTTTCGACAAGCAGCATGTCAGAGACTGGCTCAAGGCAAAATCCGGACAATGATTTCCTTCTTCCGGAAAGAAGTTGTTACAAAAAGACCGTTGATAAGTACAAAAAGCATATGAGAGCTTCTGACAGGTAAGCCTTTTTACAAGATAGATATAGGAGATCACAATGATTCAGAATAACAGTTATGATGCGGATACACTTCATGAAAGGTGTGGCGTCTTCGAATGTGGGCGCGCGCGATTTTGACGGTGCAGATGTAGCATCGACAATATATTATGGACTGTTTGCCCTGCAGCACCGTGGCCAGGGAGAGCTGCGGTATTGCAGTCAGATACCAAAGCGATTACTAAGGGCAGGTTCTCCTACAAGGGAATGGGACTTGTAAATTAAGTGTTCGCACCGGAAAATCTTGAGCAAGGGGATCGGACATTGGTTACTCAACGGCCGGTTCTTCTACCCGCGAAAATGCCCCCGCCGGTGTTACGGCAATTGGCACTGATCCACCATTGATTCTGAGGTGATTGCCTACTATATCGCAAGGGAGCGGTTGAATTCCCAGTCAGCAGAAGAAGCTGTGCGCCGTGCGTGCCAGCGTCTTAAGGGAGCTTACGCACTGGTTGTGGCAAGTCCGCGTAAATTGATCGGGGCGCGTGACCCATACGGCTTTAAGCCGCTTTGTATCGGAAAGCGTGACAATTCTTATATTATCACATCGGAAACCTGTGCACTTGACACCATTGGTGCAACATTTGTGCGTGATGTGCTGCCGGGAGAAGTTGTGACCATTTCTCCGGAAAAAGGTATTGAGTCCGATATGACCATGGCACTTCCGAAAGAAAAGGAAGAACGCTGTATTTTTTTGAGTACATCTATTTTGCAAGACCGGACAGTCATATTGACGGGGTGAGTGTATATGCAAGCCGGATCAAGGCCGGAAAGTTTCTGGCACAGGATTCGCCGGTAGAGGCAGATCTGGTGACAGGTGTGCCGGAGTCCGGAAATGCTGCAGCACTTGGCTATTCTCTGGCATCCGGGATTCCGTATGGTACAGCCTTTGTCAAGAACGGCTATGTGGGACGTACGTTTATCAAGCCAAAGCAGAGCAGCAGGGAATCCAGCGTACAGGTGAAGCTGAATGTGCTGCGTGAGAGGGCAGTGGCGGGAAACGTGTCATTATGATCGATGATTCGATTGTAAGAGGTACGACATCGGATCGTATTGTGCGCATGTTAAGGGATGCAGGAGCAACCGAGGTGCATGTACGCATCAGTTCTCCGCCATTTTTATGGCCTTGTTATTTCGGAACCGATATTCCGGCGCGTGAGCAGTTGATTGCCTACAACCGTACGATTGAAGAGATCCGCCAGATTATCGGAGCAGATTCCCTTGGTTATCTCGGAATCGACCGTCTGAAAGAAATGGCGGAAGGACTTCCGATCTGTACCGGCTGTTTTACGGGCAAATATCCGATGGAACCGCCGAAACAGGACATTCGCGGTGAGTATTATGACAAAGAGATTGATCTTGAGCGCAAGATGAGCCGATAAGTTGTTACCAATGTAATCAAATAAAAGGAGAAGAACATGAGCACAGACAGATATACAAGCCCTCTTTCCGAGCGTTATGCCAGCAAGGAAATGCAGTACATTTTTTCCCAGGATATGAAGTTTTCCACATGGAGAAAACTCTGGATCGCACTGGCTGAGACAGAGATGGAACTCGACTTTCCGAGAATGGAAAGCCGGTCATCACACAGGATATGATTGATGAGATGAAAGAACATGTCAATGATATTAATTATGATGTAGCAGTCGCACGTGAAAACTGGTGCGTCATGATGTCATGAGTCATGTGTATGCTTATGGACAGCAGTGCCCGAAGGCAGCCGGTATCATTCATCTGGGGGCTACTTCCTGCTATGTCGGAGATAATACAGACATCATCATTATGAATGAGGGCATTAAAGCTCGTACATAAAAAACTGGTCAGCGTGATTGCGGAGCTGTCCAATTTTGCAGAAAAAATATAAGGATCAGCCGACCCTTGCATTTACGCATTTCCAGCCGGCACAGCCGACAACAGTCGGAAAGCGTGCAACACTCTGGACACAGGAGTTTCTGATGGATCTGGAGGATCTGGAGTATGTACAGAGTACGTTAAAACTGCTCGGATCGAAAGGAACGACCGGTACACAGGCAAGTTTCTTAGAGCTTTTTGACGGGGATCAGGAGACGATCGATAAGATCGATCCGATGATCGCAGAGAAAATGGGATTTAAGTCCTGCTATCCGGTTTCTGGACAGACCTATTCCCGTAAAGTGGATACCCGTGTTTTAAATGTTTTAGCAGGGATTGCTGCCAGTGCGCATAAGATGTCTAACGATATCCGTCTTCTGCAGCATTTAAAAGAAGTAGAGGAGCCATTTGAAAAGAACCAGATCGGATCTTCTGCGATGGCATACAAGCGTAATCCGATGCGGAGTGAGCGTATCGCGTCTCTTTCCCGCTATGTGATGGTAGATGCATTAAATCCGGCCATTACTTCTGCAACACAGTGGTTTGAACGTACACTTGATGATTCTGCCAACAAGCGTCTGTCGGTTCCGGAAGGATTCCTTGCAATCGATGGTATCCTGGATCTGTGCTTAAATGTTGTAGATGGCCTGGTGGTATATCCGAAGGTAATTTACAAGCACTTTATGGCAGAGATTCCATTCATGGCAACGGAAAATATTATGATGGATGCCGTAAAGAACGGTGGAAACCGTCAGGAACTGCACGAGAAAATCCGTCAGCTGTCCATGCAGGCAGGAAAGAATGTCAAGGAAGAGGGTAAGGATAACAATCTGCTGGAGCTGATTGCGGCAGATCCGGCTTTTGGTCTGACAAAAGAACAGATCAGATCCAGCAAACTTAAAACCGGAGCTGTATGTGGGTCGTGCACCGCGTCAGGTGGAAGTATTCCTGCGTGATGTGGTTCGTCCAGTGCTGGATGCACACAAAGAGGAACTCGGCGTTACTGCAGAAATTAACGTATAAATGAACCTATAAACAGACCGGTCGGTTATGCTAAAAGACCTCCCATAACATGGGAGGTCTTTCTTTTTCTTTGGATTTGAATAAATTTCTTTCTTTTTCACACAATAATGAAAAAAGGAGGACAATAGGAATGGGTCTGATGATCAAAATTATTGAAATTCATGGAAGGGAAATTCTGGATTCAAGAGGAAATCCTACGGTTGAGGTGGAAGTGACCGCGCAGACAGAGACAACGGGAAAGAAGACTACGGGCAGGGAATCTGTGCCATCCGGAGCCAGTACCGGAAGATTTGAGGCGATTGAGCTGCGGGATGGACAGGAACGTTATTTTGGGCTTGGATTACAGCGCGTTGTGGATCACATCAACACAAAGATCCGCAGGGAGCTGTTGGGAATGAATGTGCTGGAACAGGTACAGATTGACCGCAAACTTGTGGAACTGGATGGGACACAACAAAGGAAATCTGGGGGCCAATGCTTTACTTGGTGTTTCTTTAGCCTGTGCGCGCTGCGCAGCGGCAGCACTGGATATGCCGTTGTACCGTTATCTGGGAGGACCAATGCAAAAAAATGGCCGATGCCGATGATGAATGTCATAAATGGCGGAGCGCACGCAAAGAATTACCTGGATTTTCAGGAATTTATGATTGTACCGGTCGGAGCCGAGTCGTTTCCGGATGCACTCCGGATGGGTGCGGAAATTTATCATTTTCTGAAAAAAAATTTTGCAGAAAGAAGGCAAACTGACGGCAGTGGGGGATGAAGGCGGATTTGCACCGGATTTTTCCAATGCGGGAGAAGTGTTTGCATGTCTGCAGCGTGCCGTGGAGGAAGCCGGATATAAGGTGGGCAGCGATGTTGCATTTGCCATGGATGCGGCAGCATCTGAGCTGTACAGTGAGGAAGACGGAATGTATCATTTTCCGGGAGAAGCGCAGACACATGCAGAGTGGATGTCAATCTGCGGCGTCCGGACACGCAGGGCGGTGCTTATACATCTGACGCACATGTGAAAACGCAGGAAACCACCGAAAAAAAGAAATCCTGCGCAGTGCACAGGAAATGATTTCGCTGTATGAAGAACTTACCACGGAATATCCGCTGATTTCTATTGAGGACGGTCTGGATGAAGACGACTGGGAAGGCTGGCAGGAATTGACAAAGCGCATGAAAGAACAGGTGATGCTGGTGGGAGATGATCTGTTTGTCACGAATGTGAAGCGAATCCGGTGCGGAATGGATCTTAAGGTGGCAAATGCTGTGCTGATTAAGGTCAATCAGATCGGAACGCTTACGGAAGCCATGGATGCGATTGAACTGGCACAGAAGAACGGCTATAAGGCAATTATTTCACATCGTTCCGGAGAAACGGAAGATTCTTTTTTTTATTGCAGATCTCGCGGTGGCAGTAAATGCCGGCTGGATCAAGACAGGCGCTCCGTGCAGAGGAGAGCGCACTGCCAAGTATAACCAGCTTCTGCGGATCAGTGAAACATTATAAGAGATTCAGACGTTTGGACATGATCTCTGGATTGACCGCTTCCGAGATGGCGGTGTGTTTGTCGATTCGTCCGTCTTTATAAAGCTGTAAGATGCTGCTGTCCATGACGATCATATTTTCTGCGGCAGAAGTGTAGATAATACCGTTGATCTGGCGCAATGCAGCACGAAGTGCCGTCAGATAGCTTGCGGTATCGGTATTGATCTCCCGCTGGGAAACAATGCTTTCCATTTCGCCGGTCCGGGAACCGATTACAATCCAGCTGGCGTACATCTGGGAAAAGATGCCGGACAGCAGCAGTGCTTTGTCGAATGATTCCCCGTGGCGGATATTCTCGTGACATTTGTCGATAAGTGCCTGCATATGCGGATTATTGACAAGTTCGCATGCCAGGGTAAGACCGATATTACTGTCGAGTCCGCTGGAGAGAACCAGATACAGGCAGTTTGCACGCGTCCTGAGGCAACCGTCATGGCAAGTTTCTGTCCGAGGAACAATACGCGCCCGAGATCGGTGTGATATAAAATCATACAGATGATAAGCAATACCAGAAAGGCAATGATAAATCCAAGCATATAATGATTGAGAATGGTACTGATGTGCAGAAGCGTTCGTGCGGTCCCGGTCAGCTCGCTTCCGAGTTCGGCATAAACTTTGGAAAAAACAGGTACGACTTTTGCAATCAGAACCAGAATCACGGCGATCATCAGAAAGGTCATGACTGCAGCGTAATCAAAACAGATTCCTTTCTCAGAGGTGAAAAACCTCATCGATATCGGGAAGATATCCGCTTGTTACACTGGAAGCTTTGGAATAATCATAGGTAAAATGTGTAATGATATAATTATATACACTGCTGATGATGTCCAGATCGCTGGAAGCACCGTCTGCAAGTTCTTCGGCCTTGGCCACAGGGAGGGGGAATCGGCGGTGAAGTTCACGTATTTTGGAACATCCGCCAGTGAACAGACAGACACACAGTAACATAATCGGAATAAATCTGTACATTTGACAGGATTTCATGGTATACTCCTAATGATACAGTAAGCTCTATATTATCTGTATTTCATTATAAAGGATTCTAATGGAAATGAAAAGGAAAATATAAAAAAATGTTGAAAAGCCTTCCTTTTTATGATATACTCGATTAGTCGTGAGTTTAGAATTAGGAGGTGGAAATCGTGACCGTTTTAAATACGATTTTAACTATTGTATTTATTATACTGAGTATTGTAATTACAGTGATTATCTTAATGCAGGAGGGTAAATCTGCAGGTCTTGGCGCGATCGCCGGAGCAGCAGATACTTACTGGGGCAAAAATAAGGGACGTTCCATGGAAGGAATGCTTGTAAAGCTTACAAGAATTTTTGTGATTCTGTTCCTTGTCATTGCAATGGTTCTGAATTTGGGAATCTGGTAGAAACCGGAAGCTGTCGATTACATCGGCAGCTTTTTTGTTTCATTATATAAGGAGAAGATCTGGGTATGGACGCAAAGTATGAACAGCGGAAAAAAAATGATATATGACTTTATGTGTGATGATATGTATGTTCCGATGAAAATCAAGGAACTGGCGATCGTCCTCGGAGTGAAGAAGGATCAGCGCCCACAGCTGGAACAGATATTAAATGAACTGATGACAGAAGGGCGCATTGTCTGTTCAAAGAGAGGAAAGTTCAGCAAATCCGAAGAGAAAAAAAAGATCACAGGCACGTTCCAGGCACATCCGAAAGGATTCGGATTTGTCAGCGTGGAGGGGGGAAAAGGAAGATATCTTTATTCCGGAATCCGAGACCAATGGTGCGATGCATATGGATACGGTAGAGATTTCCGTATCACCTGCAGTGACCGGACGCCGCAAGGAGGGAAAGGTGCTGCATGTGCTTGAGAGGGGCATGAAGCAGGTGGTATGCACGTATCAGCTGAATAAAAATTTTGGATTTGCAGTGCCGGATAATCCAAAGTTCGGGTCGGATATTTTTATTCCGCTGGAGCGTTCGAAAGGAGCTGTAAACGGTCATAAAGTCGTTGTTGAAATCACACAGTACGGGAAAAAGGGAAAGAATCCGGAAGGAAAAGTGGTGGAGATTCTCGGGCATATCAATGATCCGGGGTGGATATCCTTTCTATTGTGCGCGCTTACGGGCTTCCGGTGGAATTTGATCCGAAGGTCATGATGCAGGTAGAGCATGTGGCAAAGCCGGTATCGGAAGCGGATATGGCAGGACGCATGGATCTGCGCGACTGGCAGATGGTGACCATCGATGGCGAAGATGCCAAGGATCTGGATGATGCGGTGTCACTTACCATGGATCATGAAAATTATATTCTGGGTGTGCATATTGCGGATGTGTCCAATTATGTGCAGGAGCACAGTGCTCTTGACACGGAAGCGTTGAAGAGAGGAACTTCTGTATATCTGGTGTGGATGGGTGATTCCGATGCTGCCGCATGCCCTGTCAAACGGAATCTGTTCCCTCAACCAGGGGAAAGAGAGGCTGGCACTCAGCTGCATCATGACGGTCAATCCTAAGGGCGAAATTATCGATCACACAATCACAGAGTCCGTTATCTGCGTGAATGGCGTATGACGTATACCAATGTGAAAAAAATTCTGGCAGACCATGATCCGGAGGTGATGGCGGAATATGAGCCACTGGTTCCGATGTTTGAAAAGATGGCAGAACTGGCGGCAATTCTTCGCAAAAAGCGTATGAAGCGTGGTTCCATCGACTTTGATTTTCCGGAAACAAAGGTAATACTGGATAAGAATGGAAATCCGGTAGATATCCGTCCGTATGACCGCAATGTGGCAACGAAACTGATCGAGGATTTTATGCTTGCTGCAAACGAGACGGTGGCAGCCGAATATTACTGGAGAGAACTTCCGTTTGTCTATCGTACGCATGAGCAGCCAGATTCGGAAAAAATACAGAAACTATCCACGTTTATCAATAATTTCGGGTACTCTCTCCACATAGGAAGTGATGAGGTGCATCCGAAAGAACTGCAGAAGCTGCTGGAAAAAATCGACGGAACTTCGGAGGAGCCGCTGATCAGCCGTCTGACCCTTCGCTCGATGAAGCAGGCACGCTATACGGTGGAAAATACCGGGCATTTTGGTCTGGCAGCGGATTGTTACTGCCATTTTACTTCACCGATCCGCCGGTATCCGGATCTGCAGATCCACCGGATTATCAAGGACAGTCTGCGGGGGCGTCTGGGCGAAAAGCGCATTGGCCACTATACGCAGATACTGCCGGAGGTTGCAAAGCATGCCAGTGAGATGGAACGGCGTGCAGATGAGGCCGAGCGGGAGACAATTAAGCTGAAAAAAAAGTGCAGTATATGGAAAACCATATCGGAGAAACCTTTGCCGGTGTTATTTCCGGAGTCGCAGAGTACGGATTTTTCGTGGAGCTGGAAAATACTGTGGAGGGTCTGGTACGTGTGACTTCCCTCACCGATGATTTTTATCAGTATTATGAAGAAACTTATGAACTGGTGGGAGAAGCAACGAACCGCAGGTTTAAACTGGGGCAGCAGGTGCGTGTGACGGTGGATAACTGTGACCGGATCATGCGGACGATTGATTTTACACTTGCAGATTCTGACGAAAATTGATGGAATTCTTAAAATTTTCAAAATAAAAGCAGCAGTTTATTGCATTTTGCAGGAAAATCATATACACTGAGTTTACAGAACAAAAAGGAGGGAGCCGGGATGGCGAAACAACCGAAGAAGTTAATAGCCAACAATAAAAAAGTCTATCACGATTATTTTCTTGAAGAGACTTTTTGAAGCCGGTATCGCTCTTGCTGGAACCGAAGTAAAGTCCATGCGCATGGGCAAGTGCAGCATCAAGGAATCCTTTATCCATATTGAAAATGGGGAGGTGATCCTCTATGGTATGCATATCAGCCCATATGAGAAGGGCAACATTTTCAACAAAGATCCGCTCCGGCCGCGCAAGCTTCTGATGCACAAGAAAGAGATTCAGAAGATGGTCGGTAAGATCGCGCAGAAAGGATACACGATTGTTCCAGTGGAAGTATACTTCAAAGGAAGTCTTGTAAAAGTGCAGGTTGCTCTGGCAAAAGGAAAGAAGCTTTACGATAAGCGTCAGGACATTGCCAAAAAAGACCAGCGGCGGGAAGCCGAACGGGATTTCAAAGTGCGGAATCTTGGATAGGTGTTTCGCAAAAAACAGGCGGGAGGCAAGAGTTATATTTTTGCTCCGCAAAAACATAACAGGGGCTAGTAATGGTTTCGACAGGGATCATGCAGCTGGAGAAGCGAGTCGTACGGGATACGTTAAATTCCACAATTAAAATTAAACGCTGAAGATAATTTAGCATACGCTGCCTAATGGTAGCAGTCTGACCTAGGGCACTCACACTTTAGGATCCAGGCTTCGACGATGTGAGAAACGACGCAAGCTAAGCTTTGCACCTGCGGGCGTACCATGAATCTACTAAAACCGCAAGGATGTTTGTTTTCGTGTGGCGGAGGGAATGTCAAAGAATAAACTACACTCGTAGAAGGACAGGGGAATTGGTTTTTTGGACACGGGTTCGACTCCCGTCTAGTCCACTAAAAAAGGTGCTTAAATAAGCACCTTTTTTATTTTAACAATTCCGTGATATTGATTACAAGATTATCATAAATACATACCTGTATATCATCATCAAAACGGTATTGATCTGACTTTTCTGGGGAATCCGGTTTGGCGGTGCCAAATGAAATTATAGCATAATATTGTGAGTGTTATTTTAGTGGAAAAATTACGAAAAAAAGTGATAGCATGATAGCATAGAAAATAACCAAAGATGAAGGAGAAGAAATGTTTCGACTGGTGGCAGATATTACAGAATTAAATATTGATCAGGTAAAGCTTCCGAAGATTCCGGGACTGGGTATGCTTATGAAGCTTTCGGATAAACAAAAAATTTCCATGATTGTCAGTGTTTTAAATGCGCAGAAAGGTCAGTTCCTTCCAAAATGGCAGGAGGCAGTGAATCAGAAGTGGGGGCAGTTGCAACTTTTTGGATTATCAGGTGGAACAGCCGGGGGACGGAAGCTGTCTGGCGCGCATCCGGATTGATGTGGGAAATGCGGATTACGATAAAGCGATTGATTCGGTCATTCCGCATGTGTTTCAGGAAAAGGATGCCCATACGGTGCTCGGTGGGGATTATGCCGGATCTGAAACCTGCAGGAAGTGATGCAGTTTATGCACAATGCACCGACGGCGGCAAAGAAGGAATTTTACATTGTAAAGACATTAAGCGTGGAAAAGGAAACAATTGCAAAGAAACTTTGAAAACAGTGCGGCTTCCCAGGGAGCGGTACTTCGAATTGGAAGTCTGCGTTTTTTCCTGAAACAATCCTAAAAAGGCAAAGGAACAAAAGATGTTAGGAAATACAAAAGGTAAAATGATTAATCAGTATGTGCCGGATTATGTACTCTATGATCTTGAGACAACCGGTACTTCGAGTAAATATGACGAGGTTATTGAAATTTCGGCTGTCAAAGTAAAAAACGGCGTGGTTACAGAAGAGTTCAGTCAGCTTGTGAATCCGGGCAGACCGATTCCCAGCGCGGCAAGTGCAGTAAATCATATCACGGATGATATGGTCGCGTTTGCACCAATGTTTGATTCCGTATTGCAGCAATTTCTTGCTTTTATCGGAGATGATGTGCTGGCAGGACATAATATCAATCGTTTTGATATGAAATTTTTGTATCGTGATTGTGAACGGTATTTCGGTCAGACACTAACCAACGATTACATTGACACACTGAAACTGGCACGGCTCTGTCTGCCGGAACTTTCGCATCATCGTCTGGGGGATCTGGCACAGTATTACGGGATTTCCACGGCCGGGGCACACCGTGCATTAAACGACTGCCGCATGAACCAGCAGGTTTTTGAAGAGCTGGCAAAGGAGCTGGATGGGACTACCGGGCGCAGGATGGAAATAAAAAATTGTCCGGTGTGTGGGCAGCCGCTGAAAAAAAGGAACGGAAGGTTCGGAGAGTTTTGGGGATGTACGGGATTTCCGACATGCAGATACACAGAAAATATATGATATATGACGGAAAAACCGTAAGGAGGAGTGTATGAAAACAAGGGAAGAGGCGCTGGCATATGCATTGTCTTTTTCCGAAAACCTATCAGGAGCAAGCACCGTTTCATGATAATAACTGGCAGCTTGTGCGGGTAGAGGGAAGCAAAAAAAGCGTTTTTTTATGGATATATGAGAGGGAAGGATACATTAATTTAAATGTGAAAGCGGATCCGCAGTGGCGTGATTTCTGGAGAAGTACCTATGCATCTGTCATTCCGGGATGGCATCAGAATAAAGATCATTGGAATACCATTATTCTGGATGGTACCGTTCCGGAGCAGGAAATCCAGCGTATGATTGCGGAAAAGCTATGATCTGGTTACGGACAGTCCGACCAGACGGATTTATGAAGCGGTTAAAAAAATTCCGCGCGGAAAAGTGGCAACATATGGACAGGTTGCGGAGATGGCCGGAAATAAAAAGATGGCACGCGCCGTGGGAAATGCATTGCATAAAAATCCGGATCCGGAGAAGATTCCCTGTTATCGTGTGGTGAACGCAAAGGGAGAATTAGCTGGAGAATTTGCGTTTGGTGGAGAAGGTGCGCAGGCAAGGCTATTGCAGGCGGATGGAATTGCAGTTGTCGATGGACGTGTTGATTTAAAAATCTATGGTATATAAGTCGTTGTTTTGCTGCGTGTTCCGTTCCTCTTGCAAAAATCAAAAGCCTCAGACCATGCCGTGAATCACCAATTTAGAAAAAATTAAGAAAATTGTTAGCAGACATGCTTGACGAGTGCTAAAAACAATGCTATAACAAAACTGAAGCAAAGATATAAGTACGTCTTAGTGGAAAATGCTCTGACTGAGATGGAATGACAGGAAGTGCATTTTAGAAAGCAGTTCCTGTTTTTGTGATTGGTGAGGTGATAATTATGGCAGCAAAAAGAGATTTTTACGAAGTTTTGGGAATAGATAAAAATGCAGACGAAGCAACGATTAAAAAGGCATATCGAAAACTTGCCAAAAAATATCATCCGGATATGAATAAAGGAAATCCAAATGCGGAAAAGATTTTTCAGGAAGTAACGGAAGCTTACGAAGTGTTAGGAGATCCGAAGAAGCGGAAATTGTATGATGAGTACGGTCCGATTTCGCTGGAGGCAGGTTTTGATCCGGAGAAGATGAAACAGGCACAGTACGGGAATCCATTTGGAAATGGAGGATTTTATCAGTCGTATTCTTCCGGAGAACCGGGCAGCGGATATCAGGAGTTCCATTTTGATGGTTCTTCCGATATGGATGATATTCTTGACAAATTGTTTGGAAAAAAGGTGGATTCCACGGAACCGGAGGTTTTGGCGGAAGAAGCGGATTTGAAGTACTGGAGAATTTGGCAGTGGTTTTGGCGGAGTACATGAGGAAAAGAGGGCAAAATATCGAGACGGAAGTACCGATCAGCTTTGAAGAAGCGGTATTTGGCTGTGATAAAAGGTTTACGCTTTCTTCCAGTGACGGAAGGAGCCAGAACTTTGAAGTGCATATTCCGGCAGGCATTGCAAACGGGCAGTCTGTGCGTCTGAAAGGGAAAGGACAGAAAGGGTACAATGGAAAGGATGGAGATCTGCTGATCAAAGTCAAAGTCGGAGAAAAATCTGGTTACGAGCGAAAAGGCCAGGATGTTTATACGACGGTGAAAATTCCGTATACAACAGCTGTGCTCGGAGGAGAGATAAAGATCCATACGTTGTATGGAGATGTTGTCTGTAAGATTAAACCGGGTACACAGTCTGGGGCAAAAATCCGATTGAAAGGAAAGGGCGTAGCAGCCATGAATAATCCGGCAGTTCACGGAGATGAATATGCCCAGGTGCAGATAGAGGTTCCGACACATTTGTCGCAGACTGCAAAAAGAAAAATTACAGGAATATGCACGGGCATGCAGCTGAATGTGAGGTTACTGTTCGCAGGGCAACCTGTGAACAGTAACATGTGAGTGAATAGTAACGATGAAATAACAGAAGATCCCTTGACAAGAGGAACTTTCCATGCTTAAATAAATTTAGTTATATGACTGACGGATAAGTGGAAGAACCACGTGGAGTATAACAAGAGATATAAAGGTGACAGATCCAAAGATTGCACCGCAGATAGGGCGATACATCACAGATGTACCGCAGATAAGGCGATGCTTCAGAGAAGCACCGCAGGGGAACCGACCGTCTGGGCACCGCACATTGCAGGGAAATACATGAAATATGTATTTGATTGAAATGTGGGTTCCCGGATGTGTCGGTTTTTATTTATTTTAGGCGTATTTGCGAAAGGAGAAACAAATGCAGAAGGTAGCACTCAGTAAAGAATTAGGCGCAACAACATATCCGGGACGTGGTATTGTGATCGGACGTTCTAAGGATGGGAAGAAGGCGGTAACTGCTTATTTTATTATGGGAAGAAGCGCAAACAGCCGTAATCGTGTATTTGTAGAGGATGGCGAAGGTATCCGTACACAGGCATTTGATCCGTCAAAGCTGGAAGATCCGAGCCTGATCATTTATGCACCGGTCCGCGTGCTTGGCAACAAGACGATCGTGACAAACGGCGATCAGACCGATACGATTTACGAACTGATGGACAAGCAGCAGACGTTCGAGCAGGCGCTGCGCACCAGAGAATTTGAGCCGGACGCACCAAATTATACTCCACGTATTTCCGGTATCATGCACATTGATAAGGGTGAGTTCAATTATGCGATGTCTATCTTAAAGAGCAACAACGGAAATCCGGATGCATGCAACCGTTACACGTTTGCATACAGCAACCCGGTTGCAGGAGAGGGACATTTTATCCATACTTATATGGGAGACGGAAATCCACTGCCAAGTTTTGAGGGTGAACCAACCTGGGTTGATATTGATGGAGATATCGATACGTTTACGAAAATGGTATGGGAGAATTTAAATGAGGATAATAAAGTTTCCCTGTTTGTACGTTTTATTGACATTGAGACCGGAAACTATGAGTCAAGAATTGTAAACAAGAATAAATAAAAATAAATAAGAGCGGATTGTTGAAAAAGGAGAAAATCATGCAGGAATATGAATTAAAATACGGATGTAACCCAAATCAGAAACCGGCCAGAATCTATATGGCAGATGGCAAAGATCTGCCGATTAAGGTGCTCTGTGGAAGAGCCGGATATATCAATTTTCTGGATGCTTTTAATGGATGGCAGCTGGTAAAGGAATTAAAGAAGGCAACCGGACTTCCGGCAGCAACTTCTTTCAAACATGTTTCCCCGGCTGGTGCAGCGGTAGGACTTCCGCTGTCTGACGTGGAAAAGAAAATTTACTGGGTCGATGATATGGATATTGAGTTTACACCGCTTGCAAATGCTTATATCCGTGCCAGAGGTGCAGACCGTATGTCTTCATTCGGAGATTTTATTTCCCTGTCAGACATCTGTGATGCAGCAACAGCAAAGGTCATCAAGCGCGAGGTTTCCGATGGTGTGATTGCTCCGGGATATACGGAGGAAGCTTTGGAAATTTTAAAGCAGAAAAAGAAGGGCAATTACTGTGTAATCGAGATTGATCCGGCATACGAGCCGGCTCCGATCGAGCATAAGGATGTATTTGGTATCACATTCGAGCAGGGAAGAAATGAACTTCATATCGGAGATGATTTCTTTGACAACATCGTGACAGAAAACAAAGAACTGCCGGAGCAGGCAAAGATTGATCTGGCAATTTCCATGATCACTTTAAAGTATACACAGTCCAACTCTGTATGTTATGTGAAGGATGGGCAGGCAATAGGTATCGGAGCAGGACAGCAGTCCCGTATCCATTGTACCCGTCTGGCTGGTTCGAAGGCAGATAACTGGTGGCTGCGCCAGTCTCCACAGGTTTTAGGACTGCAGTTTGTTGACGGTATCAAGCGTGCGGACCGTGACAATGCCATTGATCTGTACATGGGTGAGGATTATATGGATGTCCTTGCAGATGGTGCATGGGAGAAGATTTTTAAGGTAAAACCGGCGGTATTTACCGCAGAAGAGAAGCGTGCATGGCTGGATAAAAAATACCGATGTGGCATTGGGATCGGATGCATTCTTCCCATTTGGCGACAATATTGAGCGCGCACACAAAAGCGGCGTAAAGTATGTGGCAGAGCCGGGCGGATCGGTACGTGATGACAATGTGATCGAGACATGTAATAAATACGGTATGGTTATGAGCTTTACGGGAATCCGTTTATTCCATCACTAATTTCAAAGGGACAGGATACGGACATGCGGAATCTGTTCGTAGGATCATAAACTCTAAAATCAAACACAAAAAACAGCCATTTGGAAATATCCAAATGGCTGTTTTTGTGTTTGGATGATGAAAAATAAATGAATTTGCGCAAAATGTGGGTTCTATATGCATGAAAAATATACTAAAAAATACGAAAAATATTAAAAATTACACGAAACAACCGATTGCGCAAATAAAAAAGAATATGCTTGGAATTGTGAAAAGTGTGCAAAAAAGAAAGCGAAATATATCAAAATTATACATTGACACTGTGGGACTCTCTTGTTATACTAGAACCATAGAACAACCGATTGCGCAAAAGCGCAGTCCAGAAATAAAATACATCTAGCGGAGGGAGAACGAGATGGACAAATTTATTGTAAACATCATCCATCGCCCGGAGATGGTTCCGGAGTATTCTGCAACTGTGACAGGACAGGGAAAGGAAGAGGACATCGGAGACAAGGCTCTACTTACAGAATCTCTGGATATTTTCAAGACACAGCAGAGACTCGCACATGAGAATGGGTTAAAAGTAACCATTCAGATGACATATGCTTCTTTGTTTAACGATGAAGCGGTTGAGATCGCAAAACATGATCATGAAGTCTATGGAGACGAAATCGCACTTTCCCTTTTGGGACTGCCTTGCGAAGAGTTCCGTGAGAAATACAAGACCAAGGATTTCTGTATCTGGATGTTCTCCATGGAGGACAAGAAAGCCATCGTCAACGATGTGTTTGAGAAGTTCCATGATCGTTTCGGCTTTTACCCGGAGTCAACCGGTTCCTACTATATGGACGCAGAACTGATCAATTATGTGAAGGAAGCTTACCCGTCTGTGAAGTGTGCGGTAGCTACCTGCTGGGAGGAAGGTCCGAAAGCATATCATACCTGTAACAACTCCTGGTATACACTTTTCGATGGCGGCCCATGGGCACCATGGATTCCTTCCAAGCAGAATACACATGCGCCGGCAGCAAATCAGGCAGAGGACAGTGGAATCGTAGCTATCCCACACCTTTCCCGTGACCTGATTGCATGTTATGACGGAAACGGATCAAACTTCGGTACATCCGCAGAACGTACTTCGTGGTATGATTTATGATTCCAAGACTTGGGATTTCCCATATCTCTATAACCTGATCGATCAGTACAGAGATCTGGAGAAGTACAACAACGGTTATGCATATAACATGATGTTCGTCGGACCAGGCTGGATGAACAAGATGGGCCGCTGGGAGGCTCCATATGATCTGCTGTTAAAGTCATACAGTGACGGATGTAAGTATTACGGAGATTTGAAGAAAGAGGGCAAGCTGGTAGATATGACCATGTCCGAGTTCGCAGATCACTACAGAAAGAAGAAAGGCATTACCGACGAGAAACGTTATACAGAGCCGGAATGTGGCCTTTGGGGAGATATTTTATACGGATCTGACAAGCAGCTGTTCTGGTACTGCGATCCGTTTATGAGAGCCTGTGTTAATATGGATCAGGGTGGTGCGATTGTTGACCTTCGTCCATATGTTGCAAAAATTAAACTGGCCGGTTGGTATCGGAACACCTCATGTACAGGATGCTTCTTATCCATTCCTGATTCAGGAGAAGTACCGTGCCGGTTACTTTACACATTACGCAGGAGAAGGAACAGTCAGAAGTGCGAAGCTCTGCTACAAGGGTGAGGAAGTAGATCTGTGCCTCTGCCCGACACATGCACATTTCTCACAGGAAGGCAATACCAGAATTCTGACACTGGATCCGGTAACCATCGAGTTTAATGGACTGACAGTAAAATTACAGACAAAGGAATATTTTGAGGAAGGTTCTTCTAAGATCAAGATCGAAAGAAATATTCTCGAGATGAGTGATCCTGATGCAGAGGTTACCATTGATGAGTACATGGTAGCATGCTACGGAACCACAGAGTATCCGGAAGATATGACATCTGTCGTATTAAAATGCGAAGGTGCAGATGAAAAGACCATTCACTATGCATACAAGTGCCGCAGTGAAGTCCTGGCAGGAGCAACCGCAGTCAGCGCTGTAGTGCCTCCAATCGACACCAAAGTTTCCTGACTGCTTCTTCTACAGACGCAGAAGGATACATTGAGGAAGGATATGCATTCTCACCAATGTTTAAACTTGGATATAAGAAGATTATTACAGACAAGGAGGTATTTGCAACATGGCTCAACTTGGAAAAGGCAAATTAAATTACAGATGTCCGTCCTGCTTTATGAGAGACCTCGACATCGATATGTTCTACAATAAAGATACAAAAGATTTACAGTTGTATCCGCTGCCAGTACAGAGGTACGGAGGAAGACGTTTTAGCGAAAAATGAGATGGTTCGATTCCGTTATGGGGCAATGCATAAGAGATTCGACAAGTTTGATTTCGACTAAAAAGAACGTGCGGCAGCTGCCGCACGTTTTTAATATCAGGGTATAACTTTCAGGGAGTATAATATGCCTATGGGACGAAAACAAAAAGAAACCGTGGAACTGCGTTTTTATGAAATTCCACAGGGAGAACCGGTACTTGTTTTGTTGGGAGAGGAGTGGAACCGGGTATACGGACATGACAATTTTTATCTGCATTTCCATAACCTTATGGAGATTGGAATTTGCAGAAAAGGCGAAGGGGAGCTTATTATAAATGAACACACGTATACCTACCGGACAAATTCTGTCACTCTGATTCCTCCGAATATTCCACATACAACGATCAGTAATGGAATGGTGCGGAATTCCTGGGAATTTTTATATGTGGATGTCAACCATGTCATGGAGGAACTGTATGGCGACCGGATCGCACAAAAAAAATGAGGCCATTGAACTGGTACGCAGATCGGCACATTTGCTGCATGGAAGCGAGTATCCGGAGATTGCAGAGATCGTCAATGCCATCATCCGGGAAGAAAAAAAGCAGAGTCCGTATTATCGTCAGGTGATCACAAGTTATCTGCATGCGCTGGTGTATGAGATGTGTCGGCTGAATGAAGTACAGACACAGACGAGACTTGAGGCATGGCAGGAAGCGGAACAATGCGGCAGATCGCAGATGCACTCACGTTTGTCAATGACCATTATCAGGAAGAGGTAAAAGTGTGCACCCTTGCGCAGGTCTGTGGGATGAGTGAGACATCTTTCCGGAAAGTGTTTGAAGAATATGTGCATATGCTACCGATGGATTATGTGAATCTGGTGCGTGTACAATACGCGTGTGAACAGATGAAGCATGGCAATGATTCGATGGATGAGGTTGCCAGAAAGGTAGGATTTTCCACAACTTCCACCTTTAACCGGAATTTTAAAAAATTTTTTAATACGTCGCCATACCAGTGGAAGATCAATCCACAGCGGTATGAGCGGAAATTACAGAACTTTCATATTAACGCATTAAAGGGATGGTAAACGTTTTCGAAGAAAAGGAGAAAAGATGAGCAGATTTATTAAAGGAATGGACCTTTTCCACATTGCTTGAGTTAGAGCGCCGTGGGGCAAAATATTATGACCATGGAAAAAAGAGCGGGCTATCTTAGACATCATGAGAGATTATGATGTGGACACAATCCGTCTGCGTCTGTGGAATGACCCGTATTCCGAAACCGGTGAACCGTACGGTGCCGGATGCAATGATCTGGCAGAGACAATTGCCATCGGAAAGAAAGTATCCGATGCGGGATTCGGCATATTATTAAATTTTCATTACAGTGATTTCTGGGCAGATCCGGGAAAACAGATTAAGCCAAAGGCATGGAAAGATTTTGATGCGGACCAGCTGGAACAGGCAGTTTATGAGTTTACCGAGGATTCTCTGCGCAAAGTACTGGAAGCCGGTGTCAATGTGACAATGATCCAGGTGGGCAACGAAGTGACCAACGGACTGCTCTGGCCGGAGGGATTAAAGCCGAATTATGACAATATTGCAAGATTTATCAGTTCCGGTATCCGGGCATGCCGTGCCGTTAAGCCGGAGATCCCGCTGATGATTCATCTCGACAACGGTGGAAACAATGAGATGTACCGCGACTGGTTCGATCATTATATGGAGCGTGGGAGATTTTGATTATATCGGACTTTCCTATTACCCGTTCTGGCATGGCACCCTGCAGATGCTTGAAGACAACATGAACGATATGGCAGCCCGTTACGGGAAGGAACTGATCGTGGCAGAGGTTTCTATGGGATATACCATGGAAGATTACAAGCAGTATGAGAAACTAAAGGACAGTGAGCGAAAGGGATATGCGACAAAGCCGGAACTTGTGGCAAAGATCGAGTATCCGATGACGGTACAGGGACAGGCAGATTTTACGAAGGACTTCTTAAACCGCGTGGCACATGTGCGTGACAACAAAGGTCTGGGATTTTTCTGGTGGGAGCCTGCATGGATTCCGGTACACGGAAGCGGCTGGGCAACGCCGGCATCTTTAAAGTATATGAATGATCCGGGACCATGTGGCAATGAGTGGGCAAATCAGGCATTGTTTGACTACGATGGAAATGTCCTTCCGGCACTGGAAGTGATTCGTGATTTTAGAAAATAAGATATGTAAAAATGTTGCATGAAGGAAGGGGAATGTTGCAAGTTGCGCAAAGCATAGTGCAAAGAATTCCCCTTTATGTATAATGGAATTATCAAGAAAACGAACCGTTGCACCAAGCAGCGGATGAACATGCAGAAAGGGAGAGAACAATGATTCAGAATGATGTATTAGCAAAGTTTAAAGAGATCTTTGGCGATGAGGGGGACATCAGAGTATATTTTGCACCGGGACGTGTGAATCTGATCGGTGAGCATACCGATTACAATGGCGGACACGTATTTCCATGTGCACTTACTATTGGAACATACATGGCAGCAAGAAAGAGAACCGACCGGAAACTGTGTTTTTATTCCATGAACTTCGATGAGCTGGGTGTGATCGAAAGTTCTCTGGATGCATTTACTCCGGACCCGGATGGATTGTGGACACAACTATCCGATGGGTGTTATGTGGGCATTTGAAGGACGCGGCATGAAACTGGAAACCGGTCTGGATATTGCATTATTCGGAAATATTCCAAACGGTTCCGGACTTTCTTCTTCCGCATCCTTAGAAGTGGTTACCGGATATATGTTAAAGGGTCTGTATGGTTTTGATGTGACCAATCAGGATCTGGCTCTGATCGGACAGTATTCCGAGAACAATTACAATGGCTGCAACTGTGGAATTATGGATCAGTTTGCATCTGCCATGGGGAAAAAGGACAATGCAATTTTCCTTGATACTTCGGATCTTTCTTTTGAATATGCACCAATCGTACTTGACGGGGCAAAAAATTGTCGTCACCAACAGTATGGTAAAACACAGCCTGGTTACTTCCGCATACAATGACCGCAGAAATGAGAGTGCACAGGCACTGAAGGATTTGCAGACCGTTGTGGATATCAAAACACTTGGAGATCTGACGGATGAGCAGTTTGAGCAGTACAAGGGAGCCATTAAGGATGAAGTTGCCAGAAAGAGAGGCAAACATGCAGTTTACGAGAATCAGCGTACAATCGCAGCAGTCAGGGCTCTGAAGGAAAACGATATTGAAACATTCGGAAAACTTATGAATGCTTCCCATGTTTCCCTGCGTGACGATTATGAGACCTCCTGTCCGGAAGTGGATGTACTTGTGGATGAAGCATGGAAGATTCCTGGTGTGATCGGTTCCCGTATCACCGGAGGCGGATTCGGTGGATGCACGGTCAGTATCGTAAAGGATGCATCCGTGGACGAATTCAAGGAGAAGCTGACAAAGGCATATGAGGAAAAAGTCGGAAAGACACCGGAATTTTATGTGGTTTCCATCGGAGATGGCCCAAGCCGTCTGATTTAAGAACGTATTACATAGGGTAAATGTGTGCGGAGCTGATTGGAACCGCATTTGCCGACAGGCTTTATAAAAAGGAGTACGAGATGATTCAGGAGAACATTTTAGAGTTAGTAAAATATGGTCTGAGCACCGGACTGGTAGATCCGGAGGACAAAGTATATACCATTAACCGCCTGCTGGAGCTTTTTCAGGTAGACGAAATCGAGGATGCGGTATTTGAAAAGGTGGAAAATCTTCCGGCATGGACACAGGAAGAGGCAGAAGGAAAACTTGAGGGAATCCTTGCAGAAATGATGGATTATGCATATGAGAATGGTCTCATGGCAGAAAACAGTATTGTATACAAAAAGATTTGTTTGATACAAAAATTATGGGATGTCTGGTACCGGAACCAAGCAGTGTCCGCAAGACGTTCCGTGATCTGTATGAGCATACCTCACCGCTTGCCGCAACGGATTATTTTTACAAATTAAGCTGTGACAGCAATTATATCAGAAGACAGCGTATCAAAAAAAGACCGCAAGTGGACAACCGACACCGAGTTTGGAACACTGGATATCACCATCAATCTGTCCAAACCGGAGAAAGATCCAAAAGCCATTGCGGCAGCAAAAATGCAAAGCAGAGCGCGTATCCGAAGTGCCAGCTCTGTAAGGAAAAATGAGGGATATGCAGGACGTGTCAACCATCCGCGCCAGAACCACCGCATCATTCCACTGACGATTAACAACAGTGACTGGTTTTTCCAGTATTCTCCATACGTTTATTACAACGAGCATTGCATCGTATTCAATTCCAAGCATACGCCAATGAAAATCGAGCGTGCAACGTTTGGAAAACTTCTGGATTTTGTGACACAGTTTCCACATTATTTTGTGGGTTCCAATGCAGACCTGCCGATCTTAGGAGGATCGATCCTGAGTCACGATCATTTCCAGGGCGGACATTATACATTTGCCATGGCAAAAGCACCGATTGAAAAAGAACTTCAGTTTGAGGGATTTTCCGATGTGAAAGCAGGAATCGTGAAATGGCCGATGTCTGTCATCCGTATCAGCGGACCGGACACGGAGCGTCTGATCGAACTGGCAGACAAGATTCTCTTAACCTGGAGAGGCTATACCGATGAGGATGCATTCATCTATGCCGAGACAGACGGAGAGCCACACAATACGATCACACCGATTGCACGCAGACGTGGAGATGATTTTGAACTGGATCTGGTACTGCGCAACAACATCACGACCGGGGAGCATCCTCTGGGTGTCTATCATCCACATGCAAAACTGCATCATATCAAAAAAAGAGAACATCGGTCTCATCGAGGTTATGGGACTTGCGGTACTGCCTGCCCGCCTGAAAGATGAGATGGCAGAGCTTGCCGATGCACTGGTAAATGGTACAGACTTACGTGCGACAGAAACACTTGCTTCCCATGCAGAATGGGCAGAAGGTTTCCTTCCGAAGTATGATAAGATCACAAAAAGACAATGTGATGGATATTCTGCATGAGGAAATCGGTCTGGTCTTTAATGAAGTATTGCAGGATGCAGGTGTGTACAAGTGTACACCGGAAGGACGTAAGGCATTCGAACGTTTTATTGCAGCTGTTTAATTGCGTTCTCTGGCAGATATAAGTTTTCTCAATGTGACGGAAGAAAGCGTATATTCTCTTTCTACAGAAAAATTTGCAAAGCAGCTCTGGCATTGATTTCAGGTTCTTTGTGTAAGGGTTTTCATTTTATGCAATTATCTTTATTCAGTGAGTGCCAGAGCAAGTTGCAAATTTGTTCTTCCGAAAGAAATATACGCCTTCTTCCTGTTGGTTTGGGAAAAGATAATTTGGAAAATATGCTGGTATCTATACAAAGAAAATTTGCATAAAAGATACCGTTATGGTATCTATACAAGGAAAATTTGCATAAAAGATACCGTTATGGTATCTATACACTTAAAATGTAACATTTAGATACCACAAAGTCTCTGTGGAACAAAAATTGCTTCTTCAGGTACCATTTTTTAAAAAAAAAATCGGTATCTGAAGAAGCAATTTTTCCTTTCTTACAGGTGACATTCCTTTATTTCAGGCATTGAAAATAAGAAAATGTGTCACCCTAATCATTATTTTTTTTATCAATAGATCCCATTTACAGAATTTGTGAAAATAGTTCTTTCACTTATCTTTTTCAATCAACAGGAAGAAGGGGGGACATTTCTTTCGGAAGAACAAATTTGCAACTGCGCCGTAGTTCCATCACATAACGCTAATGGCATTAAAGTAAAATTTTTCAAAAAAGAACCTGAAATCAAAATCGGCGCTGCTTTGCAAATTTTTTTCTGGAGAAAGAGAATGTCCCCCTTCTTCCGTCGCATCAAGAAAACTTATATTTATACCTGTTATTTATTGGCAAGCCCCCGCATAAGTTTCTTCCGGCAATGAAAGAACGCCGGAAGCAGGAAACAATCCGCAAACAGCCATGCCAGCGGACTGGCAAAACATGCAGCCGTAAATCCGAAGATCGGTACAAAGATCAGACCGATCAATGCGCGGGCAATCATCTCAAATACACCGGCAAATACAGCAAAGCCGGAAAAAGCCCATTCCCTGGATAAGAAAACGAACAATATTGACCAGCGACAGAAGCATATAAAAGCAGGTGTTGGTGATCAGAAATTGTCTGGCCTGTGCGACAACCTGTGTGATATTGGCACTGTCCGAAGGAGCTATAAACAGATAGATCAGTGGACGTGCAAGGAAAATGATGACAACAAGGATTGCTGCGGAGTATACTGCGGCAAGAATGATGGCGGATTTCATACCGCTTGCCAGACGATCATATTTTCCGGCGCCAACGTTCTGTCCACCGTAAGTTGCCATGGTAGAACCGAGTGCGTCAAACGGGCACACCATAAACATCGAAATACGGCTGCCGGCCGTCATGGCTGCCACGGCGCCTGAACCTAAGGTGTTGACAGCAGTCTGCAGAATGACGCTTCCGATGGCGGTAATGGAATACTGCAGACCCATAGGAAGTCCCATAATCAGAAGATTTCTTACATAGGAAGCATCCAGTACCCAGTCGGAGCGCTTCAGGTGCAGAATGTCAAATTTCCGGATGATCACGAAAAAAGACACAGCACACCGGAAACCGCCTGCGATAAAACGGTAGCAAATGCGGCACCAAAACTCCCCAGTGCAGACAGATGATAAAGAACAGATCCAGTCCGATATTTAAGACAGCCGCAACGATCAGAAAAATGACCGGCGTGATGGAGTCCCCAGAGAACGCAGGTAGGAGGAGAGTATATTATAAAGGATGGTGGCTGGTATGCCGGCAAAAAAAAATAACAACAATATAATTGTAGGACAGGTCGATAATATCGGAAGGTGTCTGCATCAGCACCAGAATCTGCCGACAGAAAATGACGGTCAGTGCCGTGAGAACACCGCCGATGAGAACCGACAGAATGGCGGAATTACCGACATATTTGCGCACGCCGTCATAGTCGCGCGCACCGAACCGCTGGGCAACCGGCAGACCGAAACCGTTGCAGATTCCCTGACAGAATCCTATGATCAGAAAATTGATACTTCCGGTTGCCCCAACTGCAGCAAGTGCCGTCACGCCGAGATAGCGGCCGACGATGATGGTGTCCATGAGACTGTAAAATTGTTGAAACAGCATACCGAACAGAAGCGGTACGGCGAAACCGAGAATCAGTTTCATAGGGGAACCGCTGGTCAATTCTTTTGTTGTACTTCTTGCCATAATGATTTACTCCTTTTATATTTTAAACAAAACTGCAAATGCTAGGATATTTTATCACGATTGTGTAAAACTGCAAGAGGAAAAAAATGCTGAAATTTCATTTTTTTTTTGCGTTTTTTTTGCCGCGTCAATTCTTTACATTTGAGGAAGAATGCGGTAGAGTGGTAAGTGACTGTAATATTGTACATATAAAGGAGATTAAAGTTGAAAAACTGGGAAAAAAATATACGTAAGGTTGTTCCCTATACACCGGGAGAGCAGCCAAAGAAATCACAGATCATCAAGTTAAATACCAATGAAAATCCATATCCGCCGGCACCGGGGGTAAAGGAAGCACTGGCATATTTTCATACGGATGATCTGCGGCTGTATCCGGATCCGGTTGTGACAGATCTGGTGGATGGGATTGCACAATTCTATCAGGTAGACCCTTCACAGGTCTTTGTCGGTGTCGGATCGGATGATGTGCTTTGCAATGCTGTTTATGACCTTCTTTAATTCAAAGAAGCCGATTCTGTTTCCGGATATTACCTATTCCTTTTATGACGTGTGGGCAGAAATGCTTCGCATTCCGTATACACAGATTCCGCTGGATGATGCATTCCGCCTGAATCCTTCAGACTATAAATGTGAAAATGGTGGAATCGTATTCCCAAATCCGAATGCGCCGACCGGGGAACTTCTTCCAGTATCTGCCATCGAGGAGATCATTCAGGCAAATCCGGATGTGATTGTGATCGTGGATGAGGCATATATTGACTTTGGAGGAGAGAGTGCCCTGCCTCTGATTGATAAATACGATAATGTAATTGTGGTACAGACATTTTCCAAGTCACGTTCTCTGGCGGGGGGTCGAGGATTGGCTTTGCCATCAGTAATCCGACACTGATTAAATATTTAAATGATGTGAAGTATTCCTTCAATTCATACACGATGGATCGTATCACCATTGCTTTGGGAACGGCATCTATCCGTGACCGGGCATATTTTGAGCAGACGACAGAGAAAATCATAAAGGCAAGAGAGTGGACAAAGAGCAGCTTCGGGCACTCGGGTTCGTATTTGGTGATTCCAAAAGCAACTTTATTTTTGCCATGCATCCGGATGTTTCCGGTGTGGAACTGTTTGAAGCACTGAAGAAAAAAACGATATTTATGTGCGGCATTTTGGCAAGCCGGCACGGATCAACGAATATCTGCGTATCACAATCGGTACGGATGAGCAGATGCATAAACTGATCGATTTTCTGAAAAAATATTTAAATAAATAAAGCGAGGATTTTTTATGTTGACAAAATACTTGTGGGTATTTTTTTTGTTTCCATGGTACCACTGGTGGAACTGCGCGGTTCCATTATTATTTCGCAGGGACTGCAGCTGCCGGTACTTTCTTCTTATATTGTGGCAATTATCGGAAATATGCTGCCGGTGCCGGTGATTTATCTGTTTGCACGGAAAGTTCTGGTATGGGGAGCGGATAAACCGGTGATTGGAAAGTTTTTTTCCTGGTGTCTGGAGAAGGGAGAAAAGGGCGGAAAGAAATTACAGGAAAAAAGCAGGCCGGGGCTGTTTATCGCACTGCTCCTGTTTGTAGGAATTCCGCTTCCGGGAACCGGTGCATGGACAGGAACACTGGCGGCCAGTATTCTGGACATGGATTTTAAATCAACAATTATCGCCGTCATGCTCGGGGTTCTGCTTGCAGGAATTATTATGATGGTGCTCAGTGTGGCAGGATTCGGCATGTTTTTGAAATAACCAAGGAAGTAATTAATCAATGAAAGACAAGAAAAAAACCAAGACGATTCCGCGTCAGGTGCGCTGGGATAAGCTTGATAATACAGCACATCTTTTCCCGTCCATTGCGGGGGAGAGTATGACAAACGTGTACCGGATCAGTGTGACCTTAAAGAAGAGGTTCAGGTGGAATTTCTGCAGCAGGCGCTGGACATGATTCTGCCGAAATTCGATGGGTTTAATCTTCGGATGCGCACAGGCGTATTCTGGTATTATTTTTTGAAGAGAACGGAAAAAAAGGCGCCGAAAGTCACGGAAGAGGCGATGTTTCCATGCCGGTTTATCCGGCAGAACAAAAACCGGAACTATCTGTTCCGTGTGACCTATTATAAGTCAAGAATCAATCTGGAAGTGTTTCATGTACTGACCGATGGCATGGGAGGCATTAATTTCCTCCGGGAGCTGACGTATCAGTATCTGCGTCTGGTGCATCCGGAACTGGCGGAAAAAGAAGGAAACAAACTGAGCGGAGATACCTCTCTCAGCAGGGAGGACAGCTTTGTCCGCAATTACCGCAGCAGCAAGCCAAGCGGATTTAATAAAGAAAAAGCATATCTGATCAAAGAAGATAAACTTCCGGCCGGAGAATTTGGTGTCATGCATGGGCGGATGCCGGTCTCACAGCTGAAAAAGGTAGCACATGGCTATCATGCATCTTTGAATGAATATTTTGTTGCAGTCTTTGTATGGAGTGTGTATAAAGAACTGTTACACGGGATGCCGGGGAAAAAACCGATCCGAATCGCAGTGCCAGTCAATCTGCGGCCGTATTTTGATTCGGATACGACAAAAAACTTTTTGTTATGGTATCTGCAGAATTCCGTCCACAGAAAGAGTCCTATACGTTTGAGGAAGTACTTGCATGCATACAAAGCAGCCTGCACTCCCAGATCAATAAGGAACATTTAGAGGATCTGTTTTCTTACAGTGTATCCAATCAGAGGAACCTGCTTATGCGTCCGGTGCCGTTATTTTTGTGAAAAAATATTGCCATGCGTATCGTATATGAAAAATCCGCAGTGGCAAATACGACAACGATCACAAACATCGGTAATATCAAGATCAAAGATATTTACCAGCCCTATATAGAAGGTTTTTCGGCTTTTATAGCCATGTCAAAAGGGCAGTATCTGAAAGGAACGATCTGTTCTTACCAGGATACGCTGGTATTTACATTCAGTTCCATCTTTTCCGGGCTCTGGTACAGAAGGCATTTTTCCGCAAGATTGCGGCGGATGGTGTGGATGTGGAGATTGAGACGAACGGAGTATATTATGAATAAATGCAAAAAATGTAATGTTGTCATATTGGACGATACGGACCGCTGTCCGCTCTGTAAACATGTGCTGGAGTCGGACGGGATACCGGGAGAGAGCCGGTATCCGGATGCCATTGCAACGGCGCGTAAATTCCGGTTTGTGGAGAATCTGGTACTGTTTATCTCCATTGTGGCGGAGTGTCTGCTGATTGCCATCAATTTTCAGGTGGACAGGGAAGTGGCATGGAGCCTTGTAATTGGTATCATTCTTTTTATATGGAAATGTGGTGCTTCGCATGGCGATTCTGGGAAAATCCGGATATCTGGCCAAAACCGTCTGTCTGGTACTTCTTGCCATTGTAATGCTTCTTGGAATTGATTATCTGACCGGATACCGGCGCTGGTCGTTAGACTATGTGTTTCCGGGGAATCATTGCCATTGATCTGGCGTTGTTTATCCTGATTCTGGTAAACCGGAGAAACTGGCAGAGTTATATGATGTCGGAACTGCTGACGATATTGCTGAGCATTGTACCGGTGGTATTGCTGCAGATGAGAATCATTCATTTTCCATATCTGGCATGGGGGGGTCCCTCGGGGTATCGGTATTTTTATTCCTTGGAACACTGCTTCTTGGTGATCAGCGTGCACGAACCGAACTGAAACGGAGATTTCATATATGATAGAAGGCGAAGCGAGTGTAAAGGACGTGTGGTGGCAGAAATGCTGTCACATTTTACCAATGATTTGAAAATCGGAAAAAAAAAATAAAGAGCGGAGAGCTGCGCAAGCGGATGATAGAGCCGCCATGGATTCCACCGGCAATGTTTAACCTGACAGGAATCAATATGGATCATTTTACGATGAAACTTTTGTCGTTAAAGGAAAATCCAAACACGGATTACGTGATTCTGCAGTTACACGGCGGTGGTTATACGGGAGCTGTGCGCAATGCGTATTATGTGTTTGCAGGATTATATAACGAGCTGAGCCATGGATGCAATGTGCTTACTCCGGATTATCGTGTGGCCCCGGAGAATCCATATCCGGCAGCACTTGAAGATGCATTGGCATCATACCGCTGGCTGCTTTCCAAGGGATATTATGGAGAACAGATTATCCTTGCCGGAGATTCGGCAGGCGGTGGACTGGCGATGGCACTCTGTATGTATTTGCGGGATCATAATATGCCGGTACCGGGAGGAATCATAGCCATGTCTCCGTGGACGGATCTGACGGCCAGCGGGGAGTCTTATGAGACCAATTATGAGAAAGATCCACTGTTTGGAAATACGAAGGAGAGTCTGATTTACCAGAATGATTATCCGGGGAACATGACCGGATGGACCCGTATATTTCTCCGCTGTTTGGGGATTTCCGGGGATTTCCGCCAATGCTCATACAGGTTGGATCGATTGAGATGCTTCTGAGTGATTCGGTTTCGGTAGCGGCAAAGGCAAGGGAGCAGGGGGTAAAAGTGCGCCTGTCTGTTTATGAAGGGATGTTTCATGTGTTCCAGATGGCATATCTGAATATTCCGGAATCAAAGAAGGCATGGGCAGAAGCCGGCAAATTCATTGATGTGCTGCGCACGGACAGCAGACTGTAAAAATTATTACAAAAATGGCGCGGAATTTTTTCACATATTGCATAAACGCCTAGATACGTCTACATTTCCATGGAGTAAAGCCTCCACATGATGTAGAAATGTGGGTTGACAATAACACAAGATGTAGTGTAGTCTTGTATTTGTTAATGAAAATATACAAGATATAGGGAGTAATCTCTATATCTTATATTTTTTGTGTAAACAATCGTTTATAAAGATAGACTTTGAGAGGAAGATGGAACATGAAAATTATTAAGAGAAGCGGAGTCGAGGTATTTTTTGATTCGAATAAGATCGTTGCGGCTGTACAGAAAGCGAATGCATCGGTAATCGATTATGAAAAACTCAGCGATGAGCAGATTCAGGAGATTGCCGATAATGTGGAAGTGGCATGTGAAAACATGAAACGGTCTGCCAGCGTGGAGGAAATCCAGGATATGGTAGAGAACCAGCTGATGAACCAGCATGCATTTACGGTTGCCCGTAATTATATTACTTACCGTTATAAGAGAGCACTTGTGCGTAAATCCAATTCTACTGATGAACAGATTCTGTCCCTCTTAGAGTGTAACAATGAGGAAGTAAAACAGGAAAATTCCAATAAAAATCCTACTGTAAACAGTGTACAGAGAGATTATATGGCGGGAGAAGTCAGCAAGGATATCACGAAGAGATTCCTGTTGCCAGAAGATATTGTGGAAGCACATGAAAAAAAAAAGGACTGATTCATTTCCATGATGCAGATTATTTTGCGCAGCACATGCATAACTGCTGTCTGGTAAACTTAGAGGACATGCTGCAGAATGGTACTGTAATCAGCGAGACCGGAATTGACCGTCCGAGAAGTTTTTCCCACGGCCTGCAATATAGCAACACAGGCGATTGCGCAGATTGCAAGTTCGCAGTATGGAGGACAGAGTATTTCACTGTCCCATCTGGCACCGTTCGTACAGGTGAGCCGTGAAAAATTCCGGATACAGGTCCGGACAGAGTTTGAAAAGATCGGGCTGGATCTGGATGAGGAGAAAATCAATAAAGTAGCAGAGATGCGTGTAAGAGAAGAGATCAACCGTGGTGTGCAGATGATCCAGTATCAGGTGATCACGCTTATGACCACAAACGGTCAGGCTCCGTTTATCACGGTGTTTATGTATCTCGACGAAGTACCGGAGGGACAGACCAGAGATGACCTGGCAGCGATCATTGAGGAGATGCTGCATCAGAGAATCAAGGGAGTAAAGAACGAAAAAGGAGTATTTATTACCCCGGCTTTCCCGAAACTGATTTATGTACTCGAAGAAGATAATATCCATGAGGATTCCAAGTATTTTTATCTGACACGCCTGGCTGCACAGTGTACGGCCAAGCGCATGGTTCCCGACTATATTTCGGAAAAGATCATGAAGCAGCTGAAGGTGGACAAAAACGGGGACGGACAGTGCTATACCTGCATGGGATGCCGCAGTTTTCTTACTCCGTATATTGACCCGGAAACCGGAAAACCGAAAATATTACGGACGTTTTAACCAGGGAGTTGTGACGATCAATCTGGTGGATGTGGCATGTTCTTCCGGAAAAGATGAGAAAAAATTCTGGAAGATTCTCGATGAACTTTTATTTGGCGGTTATTCCACCATCTCTTTGGGATATGCGGGATTGTGCGAGTGTACCCGTTATATGACAGGTGTTTCCCATACGGAGCCGGAGACCGGAACACCATTTGCACTGCGTGTCATGCAGCGTCTGAATGATGCCTGTGCAGAGTGGAAAGAAAAAGGAAAATATGGATTTCAGTCTGTACGGTACGCCGCTGGAATCCACCACCTATAAATTTGCAAAGTGTCTGCAGAAGCGTTTCGGTATCATAGAGGGCGTAACAGATAAAAATTATATTACGAACAGTTATCATGTGCATGTGACGGAAAATATCAATGCTTTTGATAAACTGAAGTTTGAGTCACAGTTCAGAAGCTGTCTCCGGGTGGTGCAATCAGCTATGTGGAAGTACCAAATATGCAGGATAATATTGATGCCGTGATTGCCGTCATGAAATACATTTACGATAATATTATGTACGCGGAGCTCAACACGAAGAGTGATTACTGTATGGAATGTGGCTATGACGGTGAGATCAAAATTGTTGAGGAAAAAGGACAGCGGAAAACTCGTCTGGGAGTGTCGAACTGCGGAAACCGTGATCAGGATAAGATGAGTGTTGCACGTCGTACGTGCAGGTATATCGGAACACAGTTCTGGAATCAGGGACGTACACAGGAAATCAAAAGAAAGAGTATTACATTTATAAAACATGGAAGAAAACAAACGGAAACAATATGCCCATTTGTATGAACACCATGAGGTAGAAGATCCACAACCCCGGGAAGAAAAGAAAAAACCCATCGAGGTAGAGTGGCAGAAACCGCCATCGGCCGATGGTGGAAAAAAATATGCAGACGCATCGCCTTTTTCTTTCCTGGCCATGGCGGTTGTTCTGTTACTTGCATTGAATTATTTTCAGATCAAAAGAGGCAAAAAAAAAAAAAAAAAAAAAAAAAAAAAAAAAGGAAGCGGTTTTGGAATATATCCGCAAAGAAAAAGCAGCAAATGAAAAATCGTGAGACAGAAAAAGACAGATAAGCTTGCAATCTTAGACCAATATGATATATTATATAGTATGTATCCGGATCTGGTTG
>VOFF01000326.1_pt1 | contig 56001 bp, 105 predicted proteins | sample 5384061 | NCBI WGS metagenome assembly VOFF01 (sample SAMN12384725, study PRJNA508395) | human gut metagenome | isolation source: healthy gut E | host: Homo sapiens | reverse complement strand
CTGCAGAAATGGTAAATGCCAGCGAGCTTATATCTGGTGATATTGATTCCTACAGACTCCGCTGCAATACGGTTGTCCCTGGTTGACATAATAGCACGTCCGCTTCTGGAGTTTACAAGGTTCTGTACAATAAACAATGTGAGAAGAAGCAGGATCACGCCGATCAGGAAAAAGTAATTCTTGATATCTTTATAAAGAGTTGCTGTTCCCGAAATACCAAGGGCACCTTTGAGAATCTGCTTTCCGCCGGCTTCTAGATGAAGACCGGCTGCACTGGTTGCAACGTGAAGTCCTTTGTCATCCACGCCAATGTAAAGTACATTGATCAGGTTCTTAATGATCTCACCAAAAGCCAGTGTAACAATAGCCAGGTAGTCACCGCGGAGACGAAGTACCGGAATACCGATGATCACACCAAACACTGCTGCTACTGCTGCACCGATCAGAATTGCAAGGATAAAGCGAGGAACCTGCGGAATGGAGTCTGCAGCAACCTGTGAAAACAGGGCACTGGAAAAAGCTCCCACGCACATGAATCCTGCATGGCCAAGGCTCAGCTCACCGGAAAAACCTACAACCAGGTTCAGAGAGATTGCTGCAATCGTATAAACACAAAGGGGAACAAGAAGTCCCATAAGAAGTCTGGAAAGATTTCCAGTTGAAGAAAGCGCCTGTACGATCACAAAGAGTACAATGACGATTCCATAGTTGATCATGTTATTTTTTGTTGTTTTGTTTTTCATATTCTTCATATCGGCCACCTTATACTTTCTCCTGGATGTTCTTTCCGAACAGTCCGGTAGGTTTTACAAGAAGTACCACGATCAGAACCGCAAAACAGATCGCATCTGCAACCTGGGAAGAGATATAAGCTTTTCCGAAGATCTCGATGATTCCCAGAAGGATGCCGCCGACCATAGCTCCCGGAATCGAACCGATTCCACCGAATACAGCAGACTACGAAAGCTTTGATACCAGGCATGGCGCCTGTATATGGAGTCAGTGTCGGGTAGGTCTGACAGAGAAGAAGTCCGGCAATTGCTGCAAGTCCGGAACCGATTGCAAATGTCATCGAAATTGTCGCATTGACGTTAACTCCCCATCAGCTGTGCCGCATCTCTGTCCTCGGAAACCGCCTGCATGGCACGGCCAGGTTTTGTCTTTTTTACGGAAAGAGGGAAAGTCCCACCATGATAATGATACATGCAAGGATGGTTACGATGGTGATTCCCTTGATGGTAAGCTCACCGTCAAACAGTGTGATGGACGGAACTTTGATAACAGCTACGAAACTCTTGGCATCTGCGCCGAAGATCAGAAGTGCCAGGTTCTGAAGCAGATAACTGACACCGATAGCCGTGATAAGAACGGCCAGGTTTGAGGAAGCTTTTCTAAGTGGACTGTAAGCTACCTTCTCAATGACAACACCAAGCAGTGTACAGATCACAACGGAAAGGATCACAGCAAGGATCGGTGACATGCCGCCTCTTGTGATACAGGTAAGAATGATATAAGCTCCTACCATAATAACATCTCCGTGTGCGAAGTTCAGCATCTTGGCAATACCATAAACCATGGTATATCCAAGTGCGATGATTGCATAGATACTGCCAAGACTGATGCCGTCTTTTAAATAAGATATAAAACTCATAACGCACCTCTTTTAATTGTTTATTGATAAGGGGAAAAAGGGGACGATTTCCACTAAAGGCAACCGTCCCCTGACCCCTAACGTTAACAGAAATTACTTATTTCATCTCTACATAAGCACCGTCTTTGATCTCGAATGCTTTCGGCTCTTTATCACACTCGCCATCCTCGGTCCATTTTGCTTTTCCGGTAAGTCCGTCAAGCTCGATGTTTGCCATGGATGCGCTCATTGCTGCACTGATGTCTGCATTTTCCATATCTGGTGTGATCTTTTGCATCGTCAGCTGCAAGCGCATTGCGTAAAGTACATCATATGTATCTGCCGCAAACTGGTTCGGGATCTCACCGTTGTGAGCATCGCCGTATGCTTTTACGAAGTTCTGGCTCTTCTCATCTGTAGCTGTTGCGGAGAATGGTGTCAGAAGCATAACACCCCTCTGCAAGGGATTTATCGAAGTTCTCTACATTGAGGATACCATCCATGCCATCTACACCAAAGAATTTAATGTCAAGTCCTGCCTCAGATGCCTGCTGAAGGATCAGCGCATTGTCGGAATAGTAGTTCGAAGGAAAAGAAGCTCAGCGCCGCTCTTCTTGATCTTTGCAAGCTGTACAGAATAGTCTGTGTTGCTGTCTGTTGTGTAAGCCTCATCTGCAACTACTTCAAGTCCGTCATCAGCAGCTGCTGCAACGAATGCGTCATGTACACCGGAGTTGTAGTCAGCGCGGAATCATAAAGTACTGCTACTTTCGTTGCAAGTTTGTGCTCGGAAATGTACTGTGCAGATTTTGTTCCCTGTGCAGGGTCTGTGAAGCACATACGGAATTCGTTGCTTCCTGCTGTGATACTGTCCACTGCTGTTGCAGATGGTGTGAAGAGGAATGTATCCTCAGCTGCCTCAGCTCCGACTGCAATACAGGAACCGGATGTTACAGTTCCGCAAAGCATCTGCATTCCTTTGTCAAGAAGGTCATTGTATGCATTTACTGCCTTCTCCGGGTCAGCCTGGTCATCACCTGCGTCAAGAATCTCTACTTTATATCCGTTGAATCCACCGTTCTCGTTGATCTCATCAGCTGCGATCTTGGTCTGCGTTGTATACGTTGGTACCGTACTGTGCATAATCACCTGTCATCGGTCCGATCACACCGATCTTAAATGTCTCATCCTCTGCCGCAAAAACGGATGTAGGCATCATTATAGCTGCTGTCATCGCTGCTGCTGATGCAACGCCGATTACTTTCTTCCAATTCTTCATAATAATCTCCCTCCTGCGCTTTGTCGCGTTACTAATGTTTAATGCTAAAATTATAGCATCGCATATTTTTTATTTCAAGGGCAAATTTAGTTATCTGTTGTTTTTCGTCTGATTGCACAACGCGGACACTTGTCCGCTGTACAGCTTGTGTCGTTTTTCGGCAAATTGTCTGAATTTTTTTACAAAAAAATCCAGGGAAAAATTCCCTGGACTCCTTCGTCTCTTAATACTTTACTTATGCGATTGCTTTCTTAGCGATCTCAGCAAGTGCTGCAAATCCTTCTTTGCATCGTTCACTGCAAGTTCAGCAAGCATCTTTCTGTTGATGTCGATGTTTGCAACCTTCAGTCCGTGCATCATTTTGCTGTAGGAAAGTCCGTTCATTCTTGCAGCTGCATTGATACGAGCGATCCAAAGCTGTCTGAACTGACGTTTTTTCTGTTTTCTTCCTGCGTAGGAGCTTGCAAGTGCTCTCATTACAGACTGCTTAGCAACTCTATACTGTTTGGAACGGGCTCCTCTGTAACCTTTTGCCAGTTTTAATGTACGATTATGTTTTTTCTTTGCGTTTAATCCGCCTTTAATTCTTGCCATTTCTTAAATTTCCTCCTGTACGTCTATCTTCAAATGATGAATGCTTCTTATAAATATGGTAATGCTTTCTTCATGCTCTTTACATTAGTAGAATCAACAACAGTAGATTTTCTCAGATTTCTCTTTCTCTTCTGAGATTTCTTTGTAAGGATATGGCTCTTGTAGGCTTTATTTCTTACTAATTTTCCTGTACCTGTTTTTTAAAGCGCTTTTGCTGCTGCTCTGCAAGTTTTAATTTTTGGCATTATGAATTCCTCCTTGATTTGGTACTTCTAAATTTTTATATAACATCCCGTTCTGCCCGGCTGTTGCCGTGAAGACTGAGATATCTACCGTTTCTCAGTCAGAAACATGGTCATGCTTCTGCCTTCTACCTTCGGAGCCTTCTCTACAGTCGCTATATCGGACAGAAGATCTGCGAAGTCGTCAAGCACATGTTTGCTTGCTGGACATATGTGCCATCTCTCTTCCGCGGAAACGAAGTGTAACCTTAACTCTGTCGCCCTTGCTAAGGAACTTTCTTTGCTTTGCATTTACCTTCGTCTTCAAATCATTCGTATCAATGTTCGGGGAAAGACGCACTTCTTTGACATCGATGGTTTTCTGCTTTTTTCTGGCCTCTTTTTCTTTTCTTGCAAGCTCGTAACGGTATTTACCGTAATCAATGATCTTGCATACCGGCGGTTTCGCCTGTGGGGCAATCTTTACAAGGTCAAGTCCTGCCTCCTGCGCTTTCGCCATCGCTTCTCTGGCGGACACGATTCCAAGCTGAGCTCCGTCCGGACCAATTAAGCGTACCTCTCTGTCTCTGATCTGTTCGTTAATCATTAAACCGCTAATTGTTGTACACCTCCATGAACATGATAGAATTAATTTTTTTTTTCTCAATACTGTGCCGGGATTTCTTCCTGCACAAAAAAAAGCGCAGACAGATGTCCACACTTCAAAATTACACCTGCGCACTGATGGTTGGCTCCGTTTGCAGTACTGTGCAATATTGACCTGAGTCGCTTATCTTCAGCGCTGAGGTGAGAGTGAACTCTGCTTTTCTTTTCGCTACGTACTTTAAGAGAATACCATGGTATCTTCTGTTTGTCAACTGTTTTTTATATTATTATGTATTTATTTGTGCGTATGAGTTTTCTTTTTTCCGGGCATACTATCCAACATCGGAATCCGATAAGACAGACTGTAACATGGACCATTGATCAGAGGTTCAAAGTCGACAGCTGACGGTTTCCGGTAAAATCATATTTATCAGGAGGACACTTTTTTATGACAATCCTTAAATGTTCCGCACACAACTGCTGCTATAACAAAAATTCTCTCTGTTCCAGGGGAGCCATCAGTGTCGAAGGTGCAGATGCTCGTTATGCGGACGACACCGCCTGTGAAAGTTTCCGCGATCAGAAAGAAGATTCTGCAAACAAATGCTGCTGATTCCGGTTGTGGGTGTGAGACCGTTAACATCGACTGCAAAGCACACAACTGCACCTACAATGAGCACTGCAAATGCACCGCAGATCTTCCATCAATGTAACCGGTGACAATGCACATCGCATGCTGTGATACAAAATGTGATACTTTCAGCTGCGAATGCTGATATCCTGAACTGAAAGCCAAAAATCCGGCAGGATTCCAGATGGATCCTCTGCCGGATTTTATTATGTTCATTTATTATCTGTTCTTAAGAAAATCCGGGATCTGGATGTCCTTTTTTCTGAACAGTGCTTGTAGGAGCCTTTGTTCCAAACTGTGTGGAATTCATAGTCGGCAGGCTGAAGCTTGGCATGTTAAGGTTCATCTTTGCCTGGCTGTGACTGGCTTGTTTTCTTGGTGTTTCCGAATACAGAATTGGAAGCTCTGTTTCCAAATGGTGTGTTCTGAAGGTTATTGTCTGTAAGACCTGTTGCAATAACTGTGATTCTTGCATAGTCTGCAACAGAATCATCATACATAGCACCAAAGATGATGTTTGTATCTTCACCTGTCAGCTCCTGTACATAGCTTGCTGCATCATTTGCATCCATAAGAGAAATATCTCCGGAAATATTAATGATAACATGAGTAGCACCTTTGATGGTTGTCTCAAGCAGCGGAGAGGATACAGCCTGCTGAACAGCTTCCATAGCTTTGTCGTCTCCTCTTGCTTCGCCGATACCGATATGGGCAATTCCTTTATCTGTCATTACTGTCTGAACATCTGCAAAGTCAAGGTTAATCAGAGCCGGCAGATTGATCAGGTCTGTAATACCCTGTACTGCCTGCTGCAGAACTTCATCAGCCTTCTTCAGAGCTTCCGGCATGGTTGTTCTGCGATCTACAACTTCCAGTAACTTATCATTGGGGATAACGATCAATGTATCCACTGCTTTCTTCAGATTCTCAATGCCTGCAAGTGCATTATTCATACGTGTTCTTGCTTCAAAACGGAAAGGTTTTGTAACAACGCCAACTGTCAGGATTCCCATCTCTTTTGCTCTGCTGCTGCGATAACAGGTGCAGCTCCGGTTCCGGTTCCGCCTCCCATACCACAGGTAACGAAACCATGTCCGCTCCCTTCAATGATCTTCTTAACTTCCTCAATGCTCTCCTCCTCAGCTGCCTTCTGTCCAACCTCCGGCTGTGCACCGGCGCCGAGACCTTTCGTAATTTTCTCACCAATCTGAAGTACAGTCGGAGCTTTGTACACAGTGTCAGGGCCTGTTTATCAGTATTTACACCTACAAACTCAACTCCTCCGATGGCTTCTTCCACCATTCTGTTAACTGCATTATTACCAGCCCCGCCTACACCAATTACAATAATCTTCGCAGAAGACTCAGCCTCATTCGTCATTATCTCTAACAATGTACTTCCTCCTTTATTTCTACCTGATATCCGATTCAGTGTAATAATCTATTCCAAGCTACATATACACATAGTTATATCATATATTTTTTTCGGTAATTAATCAACCACTAATTTTGTTTTTTTATACTTTTTTCACTAAATTTCGGCACTGTTTCTATTAACAGAAACATTTGCAAAACAATCTCTGGCAAAATGCCCAAATACTGGTATTTATATAAGAAAGGATTTTTTTATCTTCACTGGTAATCGGACGCATCACTGTAATCTCCGTCCTGATTTTCGTCATAATTATCAGATTCATCACCATAATCACTATTGTAACCTTCTGTCAATCCGTTTTAATCATCCGTATCCCGTTTTCTGAATCCATATTATCCTCGGACATAATTGCCAACTCACGGTCATCTGCCCAGAGTCTGCATTCGTTCCATCTTCCTGATGCCACCGTGTCCCCCGATCTTCACGGTCATATTCCGCATCCATCCTTTCCACCTTTTTCTGCCATACTCTCTTCCGTAGGTGCTTCTCCGACATAATTACCGTTGGCGTCATACTCACCGCTTCCTGTGTAGTCACCTTCTTCGTCATATCCGCCGATCCATTTTTCCTTTGCATATTCCAGATCACTCTGAGGCTTGGCCCTACATAATTGCCATTTTCGTCGTATTCGCCCCTCGCCTGTGTAATTTCCTTCCTCATCATAACCGCCTGTCCAGGTTTCAGCTTCGGAATTCTGATTCTCATCCTGTTCCTGCTCCAGTGTTATGGTCTTGGAATTATCATTTACATTTTCAGCGTGGAGAATTCCTTTTTTTCCGGAAATCAGCGGAAGAATGGCAAGTACCCTGGTCATTTTGTCTTCCAGATACTCGTCCTTTCCAAGCTTGACCGTAATATCTCCGTAAACCAGGCTGATCTGCCGTCGTCATTCCGAATTCAATATGATCCGAACCTTGTCATTTTTGAAAAAAAATAGTAGACAGAGCCACCGCTGTGTTCATCACAGTCTCATCCTTTAATAGGGCTTTCTCTCATTGAGAATTACTTTTTTTACTTTAATTCCGTCAAAAAACGGAATCTTCTCATTGCGTTCTGTGGAACCTTCCACAAAAACTCCATTTCTGTCAAAGTAAATGTAACTGTCCAGATAAGGAATACAGCCGACAATATCCTTCTCCTTCACACTGACACAAATGGTGTGACGGTTAAGTCTGGTCACTGTATAACCATCCACAAAAGGAACATCTTTTGTATTCTGTTTGGTGTAAAGAAGGGGTGCCAGAACAGAATTGGATGCCAGCGGCCCCCGAAGGACCATCTTCTTGATCTGTTTCTCAGAATAATGGCTGCCCATCACCTGCACTTCATCTACCTGATAATAAGTAAAAAAGAAAATAACACCTGCCAGCAGCAGAACCAGAATCATTCCGGTCCTTGCCAGGCTTTTTTTTTGATTTTTTTCATAAAGTTCCTCTGTCCTTTATCAGCAGACCGCCCAGTGCGGTCAGATCCTCACAGATATGTTCATAGCCTCTTTCTATGAAACAACAGCCCCGTGATCACTGGTAACCCCTTCTGCCAAGCGCTGCGATCACAAGTGCCGCACCACCGCGAAGTTCCTCTGCTTCCACGATGCATCCCCGAAGGGGATAACCTCCGTGTATCACAGCCATTCCATCCCGGATCACAATCTTCGCTCCCATATGATTTCAGAGCCATGAAGCCAATTTATATCTGTCCTCAAAAATCTTCTCACGGATCCTGCTCACTCCCTGGGATCGTGGCCAGCACAGCCATCGCCGGAGACTGCAGATCTGTAGGAAATCCCGGTAAACATCTGTCTCCAAAGTTCAAGGGGGAAAAACCTGCATTTTTTCCGTTGACTATTAGTTTACCACCTATCCGGTGACATTGTCCACCCATTTTCCGATATACTTCCAGGATTGCATGCATTTCATCGATCGGCGGATTTTCCAGAATGATCTCTCCTCTGGTGGCCGCCGCTGCCATAAGATAGGTTCCGGCAACAATACGGTCCGGGGGAATCGTCCCGCTGCCGGGATGCAATTTCTTTACACCTTCGATACAGATACTTCCATTTTCCAGAATTTCAATCTTTGCCCCCATCCCTGTCAGATACTGACACAGCCAGGTAATTTCCGGTTCGCGGGCACATCCCGTAAAAACGGTTTTTCCCTCTGCAAGAACGGCTGCCAGAATTCCCTGTTCTGTGGCTCCCACGCTGCTTTTGGGGAAAAAAATCACTTCCGCTCCTTTCAGTTTTCCACAGGTTGCCTGAATCTCATTCCCGTTTTCCACGATTCTGGCACCAAGCTTCTGTAAAACCTGTATATGAAGATCCACCGGACGTTTGCCAATGACACATCCGCCCGGATAACCGGTCCGTGCTTTCCCATTCCGTCCAAGCATTGCCCCCAGCAGAATCACACAGAAGAACGCATTTTTCCGGAATAACACTCCGGTATCATGGTGCCGTCCGCATGGCTGCAGTCCAGATAAAGGTCATGATCCTCCCACCAGGTTTCCGCGCCCAGCTCCCGGAGGATTTTTTCCATCAAAAATACATCTGTGATCTTCGGACACTCCCGCAGTACACTGGTCCCGGTACTTAAGAAGTGCTGCTGCCATAACCGGAAGTGCCGCATTTTTTTTTTTGACCCCTGGATCCGGACGCTTCCATGCGCGGCCTGCCTCCGGTCACGATGATCTCATCGATCTCATTCAAGTATTCCACTCCTAAAAGGGCCTCTTACTTGTTATTCTATGTGATTCTTCCATGTCTGTGACTGCTGACACTTAAAGCCAGCCCCATCTCCCCCAGAAGAAAAACAACGGAAGTTCCGCCATAACTTACAAAGGGCAGCGTGATCCCGGTGTTGGGAATCGTATTTGTTACTACCGCAACATTCAGGACTACCTGGATCGCCATATGTGCCATGATCCCGGCGCATAGAAGTGTCCCCTTAAGATCCCGGCAGTTCAGTGCCAGAATACAAAGCCTCAGATCAGAATACCAAACAGAAAAAGTACCAGAAAAGCCCCCAGAATTCCCGTCTCTTCACACACAATAGAAAATATCATATCATTCTGCGCTTCCGGAACAAATCCAAGTTTCTGCAGACTGTTTCCAAACCCCCTGCCGAAGATTCCTCCGCTGCCAATCGCATACAATCCCTGGATCGTCTGAAATCCTTTTTCATATTTTTCCGGATCCCTCCAAATCGCCAGACGCTCCAGGCGGTAACTTTCCGCAGCAAGAAAAACCGCAATAAATCCTATCCCCGCACCTCCAAGTGCGAGAAACTGCAGATACCTGGGATTGGCCACAAAGATCAGCAGCACACCGATTCCCAGAATGATCACCGCTGTGCTTAAGTTATTGGAGCCCACCAGACCTGCTACCGGAAGCAAAGTCATCATAGTCCTGCAGATAAACCAGAATCCCGTTGTCTTACTTTTTGTCCGGCTGATCTGCCATACGAGAAAAAGGATTACCGCAACCTTGGAATACTCCGATGGCTGAAATGACAGCGGCCCAAGGTTCAGCCACCGCTTCGACCCGTTGATCTCCTGTCCGAAAAGCAGCACTGCCGTAGAGAAAAAAGTGAAAGAATATATGCGCCCGGTGCCAGCTTCACAGGAATGCGGTAATCCACCCTTGATGCCAGATACATAACAAGCAGCCCCAGTGCCGTGGCAAAGAGCTGCTTCTTAAAATAATAGGCAGAGTCGTGGAAACGTACTCTGCCATTATATTCGCTTGCCGAAAAAAAAAGCGCCCCGAGTCCCAATACCACCAGAATCAGAACCAGAACCCAGAGAACGGTATCAGTCTTTCCGGTCTGTTTCTGTTCTGCCTTCATGCTGTGGCCTCCACAGTGGTCTTTATTTCAGCTTATGTATGTATTTTTCGGATTATTACAGTGCTTTCACATATTCCTTGAACATGTCGCCACGCTGTTCGTAGTTATCAAACTGTCCCCAGCTTGCACAGGCCGGTGAAAGAAGAACCGCATCACCTGGATTTGCTTTTTCGGCACAAATCTGAACTGCTTCTTTCAGATCCTCACAGAGGATGATGTCTGTAAATCCAAGACGTTCTGCCAGCTCGCTTTGATCTTTTCTTTTGTCTGGCCAATGAGAACAAGATAACGGACTTTTCCGTCGAAGGATTCTATCCACTCGTCATAGCTGGATTCCTTGTCATAGCCGCCGCCGATCAGAAGAGTCGGACGGTTCATCGCCTGGATGCCTTTGATGGCTGCATCCGGATTCGTTCCCTTGGAATCGTTGTAATATGCCACGCCGTCCTTCTCTGTTACATACTCGATCCTGTGTGGAACTGCCACAAACTCGCATACGCTCTTGTGGATGCTTTCCACAGAAACGCCCGCATAATATGCCATGGCTGCTGCAGCCCATTACATTCTCGTGATTATGACGGCCAAGGATCTTAAGCTCTCCGGTTTTTACGATCGGGATCTCTTCTTTTTCTGTTTTCAGAATGATCTGATCTCCGTCCAGATAGATACCCTGATCCAGTTTGCGCAGGCTTGAAAAATATACCACCTTCGGAACGATGTTCTCACCGAATTTACGGAGGACTTCATCCTCATAATTCAGAACACATACATCTTCCGGTCCCTGATTCTTGGTGATCAGCTCTTTTTACACGGATGTATTCTTCCATGGTATGATGACGGTTCAGATGATCTTCTGTAATGTTGAGGATCGCACTTGACCTTCCGGGCGGAACTGGTCGATGGTCTCCAGCTGGAAGCTGCTGATCTCCGCAACAGTTACGGAATCCTCTCTCATCTCCAATGATTTGGATGTATATGCAGTTCCGATATTTCCTACAACAAATACAGATTCACGGGCATCTCCCATAATCTTTCCAAGGAGAGCTGTTGTTGTTGTCTTGCCGTTGGTTCCTGTAATTGCAAGAACCTCGCCTTTTCCTGTACGGTAGGCAAGTTCTACCTCACTCCATACCGGAAGGCCCTTTTCATAGAAGCTCTTTACCAGCGGCAGGTCTGTGGGGACTCCCGGACTTAGCACTACAAGATCAAGACTGTCCAGCGCTCTCTCCGGAAAATCTCCGGCCCAGATCTCCGGGGTGTATTTTCCATTTGTTTTTATGTAAAAACTGCTTCTTTGTCAAGATCTGCGTTTCCGTCATAGATCACCGGCTGTGCTCCTGCACTTCCAAGCAGATCAGCTGCTCCGATGCCGCTTTTTCCGGCTCCGAAAACGAGAACTTTTTTTCCTTTTAAATCCATTTTTCTGTTCCTCCTTATAATGCCAGGAGAGCGATCAGGCACATAATAGCAGTTACAACAGAGAACACTGCAACGACCCGTGTCTCGACCACCCGCAAAGCTCAAAATGATGGTGGATAGGCGCCATCTTGAAAATTCTTTTTCCGTGTGTTGCCTTGAAATAGGATACCTGGAGCATAACAGACAATACCTCCACAAGGTAGATCAGTCCGACCAGGATGATAAACAGCGGCATCTGCATCACATAAGCCGCACCTGCCACAAATCCGCCCAGTGCCAGAGAACCTGTATCTCCCATAAACACTTTTGCCGGATATACATTAAACAGAAGGAATCCCATCAGGCTGCCCACAACCGCACAGGTAATCGGCTCCACACCACTGTTCATTCCAAGAGAAACTACTGTAAAAAATACTGCAACGATCAGAGTCACACTGGAAGCAAGACCATCAAGTCCGTCCGTAAAGTTTACTCCGTTTACTGTACCGATAACTGCAAAAAACAGCACCGGAATCGCAAGCCATCCCAGATTCAGATAATGTCCGCTCCAGAACGGGATCTTCATGGTCAGGGATACATTGGAATAATTCACAAGATAAAAAGCAAATACTGCTGTCACAACAATCTGCAGTGCCATTTTCTGCCATGCCAGCAGTCCGTCTGAACGTTTCAGTACAACTTTCAGATAATCATCCAGAAAACCGATGATTCCAAATCCAAGTGTCAGGAACAGTACCGGAATGATCTTCGGATAATCTCTGATATAAAACAGTGATGTTACAGTTGTCGCAATGAGAAAGATCACTCCGCCCATGGTGGGGGGGTACCGTTCTTTTTCAGGTGGGACTGCACGCCCAGCTCTCTCTCTGTCTGTCCCATTTTAAGTCTTCTTAAAAAAGGGATAACAATCGGTCCCTAATACAAGGCTGATCACAAATGAGATCAGCACAGGGATCACAACATGAAACTCCATCCTCACACCTCTAATTCTTTCGTTTTTTATACTTCTTCAACAGTATAAGGCTTTTCCTTTCATTAATCAACCCCATCTGCCCGGTTTTCCCCGGATGGAGTCTGCGTGACGGTCTTCGCAATTCCAAGATAGGGCAACACATTTTCAAAAATACTTCTTACTACCGGTGCGGCAATGATTCCGCCATAATACATGCCCTGAGGATTATGGATAATACAAAGGGCCCAGAACTTTCGGGTCTTCTGCCGGTGCAAATCCCAGGAATGAAGAAATGTATCTGCCGGAGCCTCTGGGCAGTGTCTGAGATGTAGCTGTTTTTCCCCCAATGGAAAACCCCTGGATCCCGGCATTTTTCCGGAGCCTTCTGAAACTACAGTTTCCAGGATCGTACGTACTGTCCGTGAAGTTTCTTTGGACACAATCCCCCTTTCCACCGGATATTCCAGTGTCTGCACCTTTGTTCCGTCTGCGCTTTCCACACTGATTCCAAAATGAGGAGTGATCCGGTTTCCGCCATTGATGATTGCACTGACCGTTGTTGCCAGCTGGATCGGCGTGATCTGAAAGGACTGGCCAAAGGATACGGTGGCAAGTTCCACTTCTCCCATATTTTTCTTGATGCATGATCGTTCCAGCTTCTCCCGGAAGATCAATTCCTGTTTTTTTTCAAAAGTCCGAACTGTTTAAAGTATTTATAATAATTATCTACTCCCAGCCGCAGTCCCACCTCAATAAACACCGGATTGCAGGAGTTCTGTGCACCCTCTACAAAGTTCTGTGCACCATGTCCGGTTCTTTTTGCACAGTGAATCCTCCGATCCTCCACCACTTTATACCCCGGGCAGAAAAAACGATCTTCGGTTGACACAACCCCTTCTTCCAGTCCCGCTGCCATGGTAATGATCTTAAAAGTCGATCCTGGTTCATATGTATCATTCAGGCAGGGATTTCTCCACATCTGGTTCAGAAGATCCTGCTTCTTTTTTCCATCTGAAGACGTTCCTTCTGTCTCTTCTGTGTTTAGCGTAAACGGATCGTTCAGGTCAAATTCCGGCACATTTACACAGGCATAAATTTCTCCATTCTGCGGATTCATAAGGAGTATGGAAACCCTTTCGGCCTGTTTTTCTTCCATCACTTTCTGTGCCGCCTGCTGTACATATTTCTGGATGTTAACATCCAGACTGGTCGCAGTGTATTTCCCGCCACTGGCTCCTTCCGCCGTTCTCCTGTCCCGTCGATCTCCACTCCACGTGCATCGGTAACTGTGAGAATCTTCCCGGGCTCTCCTTTCAGGATCTCATCGTATTTCACTTCAAGACCAATGATCCCCTGATTATCACCTCCGGTAAATCCCAGTACTTTTGAGGCAAGGGAACCACAGGGATAATATCTTTTGTAATCTTCGTCCACTTTTACACCCTGCAAGGGCATATTCACGAATCGCATCTCCGGTTGTTTTTTCCACATTTGTTCGAATTCTTTCAATAGAAGAAATTTTTTCTACTTTTTCGGATGATTTCTTCATCCATGGATAACTGCTCTGGCAAGTACCTGAATCACTTTTTTCCGGATCTTTAATCTGGCTGTGTATCACGGATACTGTACAAACTGTCCGGTTATCTGCCAGAATAGTTCCATTGATATCCAGAATTTTCCCCTGGCTGCCTTTGATGTCACGTTCCCTGCTCGTGAAGATCATCTGCTTTTTTTTTGAATAATATTCAGACTGCGCTCCCATAAGGTACAGAAGCCTCCCCCCACAAGTCCCAGGAGAAGCACCGCACAGATCATAAAAACCACCCAGATTTTTTTTCCTGTGGTAAACCATGGTCCGGAACATAAAAAAAAATCCCCCTCAGAGATTGTCATTGTAATATATGACGTTTCCCCTGAGAGGGTATTCGAAATCTTATTCCAGGCCTGCCTCTTCATTTGTAAGGCCATCACTTTGCATATCATTGTTATCTTCTGTATCTTCGTCCTCAGAATCATCTTCCGGCGGGCTTGGAACGTTCTCATCGGAGATTGCTTCTTTCTGTCCGTCTGCGGCAGATCCTGTTGCGGAATCGCTGATTCCTTTAAAGATGTCCCACAGTTCTGTCGTCGGAACTTCACCGTCCTCAGCCTCATCCGGCTGTACATTCAGATATGGAAGCGCTTCGGAAAGAATTCCCTGAGCAATATACTGTGCATAGGTACTGCTTGCCTGATCCTCTACATTCGGCTCATCTACAACTACGTAAATCACAAGAGCCGGATCATCCACCGGCGCGAAGCCGATAAAAGATACCAGATATTTGCCATTGCCTCGCGGAAGCTTCTCGGCTGTACCGGTTTTACCACCGGAACTGTAGCCCTGAACCTTGGAAGTACGGCTGGTACCGTGATCTACACTGGCAATGCCATATAAGACCGGATATCCGCAGATATCTTCTCGGAAATGGTCTGTTTCATCAGGATCGGAGAAATCGTCTTCACAATTCCGCCGCTGCTGTCTTTGATCCTGGTTACCAGATGTGGCTGATAATAATATCCGCCGTTGATGACTGAACACATGGCGTTGATCTCCTGGATCATGGTCAGTGTATATCCCTGTCCAAAAGGCGGAACATGCAAGCTCTGTCTCTCCCCATGGTCTCGCTGGTATGGATTACACCGCTTCCCTCATTCGGAAGATCAATACCGGTTCTTGTTCCGAAATTAAAAAGTACTCTGCGTTTTGAGGAAATTATCTTTTCCCATTTTCGCCGCGATCTGCATCATACCATCGTTGCAGGAATTGGCAATAACATCAGAAAGTGTTTCTGTTCCATGGGCATCGGGCCATACCGCACATTTAATAAATGTCGTAGCTCCTTCCGCACCAAAAGACTGTCCGCCATCGCAGACAAAATTATCTGTCTCGGAAATCGCTCCCATCTCAAGGGGCAGAACTCATAACAATGGGCTTTACTACTGATCCCGGTTCGTATGCGTCTGTCACACAGAAATTACTCCACATTCCATTCAGGGCATCTACCGTTTCCTCATCGCTCATGGCAGCAATCTCACTCTGGAATAAACATTGGAAAGATCTCGCGGGTCATTCAGGTCATAGCGGTCCCCGCCATCCATGGCAATGATTTCTCCGGTCTTGGGGTCCTCGATGATCACGCCTACATTTTTGGCTCCCATTTTTCTTCAAAGTATTTACGTATTTTTCCACGATCTGCTGAAGTCCCAGATCAAGCGAGGTCTCTATGCTCTTGCCGTCCGTTGGTTCGATGATCGTCTGCTCTACGTCGGAATTGTTGTTGATGTATCCGTACTGTCTTCCATCCACGCCGGTAAGCGTTGCATTGTAATAACCTTCCAGCCCGATATCTGCCACATCTCTGGAAAGTGTAAAACCAACGGTGTCACAGGCTGTTTCATTGAACGGATAGGATCTTAAATAGTCCTCCTCAAACCATACTCCTGTGATCTTGGAACGCTCTTTCTTCTGGGCGGCGGTCAGTTCACTGTCGTCTCCCGGATCTTCATAGCTTCGAAGGCTTTCTTGTCGTCCATGGAGATCTGTTTCTTTACGATCTGATACTGACTGCTTTTGTGCTGTCATCGTCGAGAAGTTTACGCATCTCGTCCTCATCCAGACCCAGCACTTCCACCAGAGCCTTGATGGTCGGCTCCACGGAATCTTCATCCTTGTTAACTTCCAGACAGTCAAGAACCACATTATAAACTTTATTACTTGTTGCCATGATATTCCCATTCCGGTCATAGATATCGCCTCTTTTTGCCGGAAGTGTCTGATTTTCATATTTCTGCTGAGCCTGACTCAGCACCTGCTTTCGATATTTGCTTCCGCTGGTGGCATTAATATAGGTAATTCTTGCCACCAAAACCAACTAAAGCCAACACCACTAAAGAAAATAGTACTGCCAGCTTTTTTTCATATTCTTTTAATTTTTTTACCGGCCTGCGCCTTCTTGTACTCAATCGATCACCTGCTCAAAAAACTGTACATCTGTTACTTGTGCGTATCCACATCCTGATACTGTCTTACATAGCTGTTACCCTCGGTAACATATGTCTGTATCTGATCCTCAGAAGGATATTTCATCCCAAGCTCGCCGATTGCCTTTTTCTTGATCGCGCTGATATCAACATCAGAAGTAACCTGACTGTAATATGCATCGTTATCTTCCTTCAGCTGGGCAAGCTCAGATTCCAGATTTGCAACATTTTTCATACTCGCCGTGATTTCTGATTTTACCTGCAGATAATTGATGCAGGTAAATAATACCGCAATGGAAACCGCAGTGAGAAACAGAACGAAGCCTTTATTCATAGCCATCGCTTTTTCTCTGTTCCGCTGTATCTTCCTGTTCGCCGCCTGCTTCGCAGGTGTTACCGGAACTGCGGATTTCTGATTTCTCTCCCGGGCCAGCCGTCGCCTTTCCTGTATCTCGGGCAGATCAGTCCTCTGAGGAACTTCCTGCAGCCGTTTTACCGCATTTCCCTGAACATACATTTCTCTGCTGTTCCTGACGGTATTCCGATTTCTTCTGGCTGTAGTCCCTCTTCCTGTCTTCGCCATTTGCCTACCTTCCATCTTTAAAAAACTCATTTACAGCTTTCGTTCAAAAATACGAAGCTTCGCACTTTTTGATCTCGGATTCTCCTCCATCTCCTGTTCACTAGGAAGGATCGGTTTCCTTGTGATCACTTTACCTCTTGATTTCTTTCCGCATACACAAACCGGAAAATCCGGCGGACAGGTACATGGATTTTCATTTTTTGCGGAAAATCGTTTTTACGATCCTGTCTTCCAGAGAATGGAAGGTAATGATGCAGATCCTTCCTCCGTCATCCAGAAGATCGATCATTCCGTCCAGAGAATCACGGAGCACATCAAGCTCTCTGTTCAGCTCAATGCGTATCGCCTGAAAAAAGTCCTCTTTGCCGGATGTCCTCCTGTAGCCTGTACTTTTCATGGGGATCGCTCCCCGTATGATCTCTGTCAGTTCTCCGGTTGTCCGAATCGGTGCCTGCGCTCTGGCAGCCACAATGTGTTTTGCGCTATATTTTTGGCGAATTTATCTTCGCCGTAATCGCGGATAATACGATAAAGTTCCCGTTCTTCATAGCCGTTGACAATATCTCCGGCTGTACGGCTCTGCCTTCTGTCCATTCGCATGTCCAGAGGAGAATCATACCGATAGGAAAAACCTCTTCTTCGTTATCCAGCTGATAAGATGACACTCCTAAATCCAGCAGGATCCCGTCCACCTTCTCAATGCCACGGGATCTCAGCTCATCTGCCATGTAACAATAATTGCTGCGAATGATTGTCACCTGATTAAAGGCTGACAGCCGTTCACTCGCAGCAACTATTGCATCTTGGTCCTGATCTATGCCAATAAATCTCCCCTTGGCAGAAAGTTTCCTGCATACCTCACCGGCATGTCCCTGCTCCTCCTAGAGTTCCATCCACATAAGTACCATCAGGCTTTACCCTTAAGCCATCGATGGTTTCTTCGAGTAATACAGATTTGTGTTTAAATTCCATATCCGTCTCCTGTTGGATTTCTACCTGCGCTATGCTCAAATGACGATTCCAATGTTCTGCATGCTCTCCGCAATGCTGTCCATGTCATCATAATTGCAATTCTCGCTCCACTTCTCTTTGCTCCAAACCTCAATTCGGTTCAGATTACCCGTAAGCACCACATCCTTCTCCAGACCGGCGAATTCGCGCAGCGTCTGCGGCACCAGAATTCTTCCCTGCTTATCCAGCTGACATGTTGTAGCTCCGGCTACAAAGAAACGTGAAAAGGTTCTTGCGTCTTTATTTGTAAGTGGTAATGCTCGGAGTTTCTCTTCAAAGGCAACCCATTCATCCATCGGATAAATGTAAAGACAGCCATCAAGCCCTCTTGTCAGAACAAACTCTTCCCCTAAGAGTTCCCTGAATTTAGAAGGAATGATCAGACGCCCCTTCGCGTCGATCGTGTGGTTATACTCTCCCATGAACATGTTACTCACCTACTCTCGTGAAACACGATTCTCCCCTTCGTGCTTCCAGGGTGCAAATGGTGTATTCTGCCACTCATCCCCATTCGCTACCACTATTCACCACTTTCTACCACTTATAAAATCATTCTAACCTATTTACCTTGAAAAACAAGTGCATATCCAAGTTTTTTTTTTTCATGAAATATCCACAGGTTTTTTTTTCAGCCTGTATATTTTCTGTGCATTATTATGAAATAAAAAGCTTCCGGATGGTTTCCGGAAGCTTTTTTTCAGCCTTTATGTTCTGTTTTTTTATGACATTTAAAGTCCTTTGAATACAAAAAAAGAAAATTCCATTTTTTTATCGGTGTCAAGAAGATATTCCGGGTGGGTATAGGAACCCCAGCTGTCATCTCCTCCCACACCCATCTGTGCCTTTGCGGCACGGACAACAGTATAATGGATTTCCGGAAGCTCATATGGATGCATGGCATTTTCCATTTCATGAGGAGTATATGGAAGTGCCGAGAACATCATCGGGCCGTTTTTCTCATCCATCTCAAAGAGCATTCCCCTGCCCTTTCTGTCTGTGATCTTTGCCCAGCGTACGCCTTTTGCTGCCACATTCCTGCGGTACCAGATAACGTGCCAGATTGTCTGTCACCATATTCTCATAGATGCCAAGTTTTGCGCCATGTTTGCGGTCTGCATAAGTTTCCGCAGGTCCAAGTCCATACCACTTGACATGGTCATAATCTGCATTGAATTTAAAGAGTACACCAAACTCCGGCATATCCCCCAGTTCTTTTACCGGATCATAGGTCAGGGTAGTTTTTACCCTTCCATCTCCGAATACTTCGTAGGCAAGGCGGCACTCGCTGACCGGTGTCGTCGGCATGATGTAAGAAAGGCAACCTCCACACTGTTATCATGGACAGTTGTCTCCGGGGCGTTGGACGGACCATACATTCCCCTGCGGAACTCTTTTGTGGCTTGCGTACATGCTGGCAATCTTCCACTGTGCGTAACGCATCGGCATCTGATTTCCACAGTCATTATCTGTAGGTGCTCTCCAGAAATTCGGCTTCGAATTGCCTCGATCATTTCTCTTCCTGCATATTTATACGAAAAACCAGCCCACCATTGAGAACGGAGAACATCACCTCAAAATTCTCTCCGCGAACGCCGATGTTGTGAAGGCTTCTCACGATCTCCACACCGGAAACCAGGAGCTTTCTCCTCTCCTTCTACCTTGTAAACATACTGTCCAAATGCAACCTCATGTCCTGCTTCTGCCCAGAGTGTTTTTTCTCTGAGAAGGAAGGATACGGTCACTGTATATTCGCCCGCTCTCTGCTGTTTTCCAAAAGGAAGGGCGTATGTTTTTTGCTTAACGGCTCTACGGATGTCTCCAGTGTCTCTGTACAAAGGACATGTCCATTCTTTGCAAGAGTCACTTCACAGCGGAACGTATCGGTATTTACAAACAGGTTTTTGTTGATGACTTTTACAGCATTTTCTGTTACCTCCGCAGTGATATTCTGATAATTGAATTTCACTTCCTGCATCTTCGGAGATGGTTCTCTGTCACCGCCATATGCGATTCCGTTACCACTGAAATTATAATCCGTCGGGCGCTCGCCGAAGTCGCCGCCGTATGCCTGGAATTCTTTTCCGTAGCGGTCTTTTTTCAAGATAGACTGGTCAATGTAATCCCAGATAAATCCGCCCTGATATCTCGGTTCCGTATCTGTCAGATCCGTGTATTTGTGCATGGCACCACAGGAATTTCCCATTGCATGTGTATACTCGCAGAGATAAACGGCTTGCTGTCATCTTTTGCTAGGAACTCCTTGATTGCTTCTACAGACGGATACATCTGGCTTTCCATATCGCTGGTTGCATTGTAGCTGCGGTCATGGAAAACCCCCTCATAATGTACAAGTCTTGTAGGATCATTCTTACGATAAAATTCGGACATCTCAAAGATATCTTTTCCACCAAAGGGACTCATTTCCACATGACCAGATCAGGATTGCCGGGTGATTTTTGTCACGCTGGTACATGGAATTTGCACGATCAAGCATCATATCCAGCCATTCCGGTTTGTTATGAGGAACAATATCTGTGTAGTCTCCGTAAATTCAGCAACATCCCAGGAACCATGAGATTCCAGATTGTTTTCTGCGATCATATAAAAGGCCGTACTCATCACAGAGGCGGTAGATCGGAGAAGCATCCGGATAATGGCAGGTACGGATTGCATTGATGTTGTTCTGCTTCATAGTCACAATATCCTGGATCAGTTCCTCCCGGGATACGTGTCTTCCCGTGACGGAGCTGAATTCATGACGGTTTACGCCCTTGAATACGATACGTTTTCCGTTCAGTGTCATGATACCGTCTTTCATCTCAAAGCGGCGGAAACCGACTTTTTCAGGAATGATCTCCTGGAGCATTCCGTTCTCATCATACACTTCCATGTCAAGATCATAGAGATTCGGTTCTTCCGCACTCCAGAGCAGAGGGTTTAAAATTTCCCATGTACAGGTATCTTCACCGTCCAGAGCTTTTTCATCCTGCAAAAGGATCTCGCCTTTTCTGGAAAGTATAAGTTTCAGTTTTCCTTTTTTTCCCCAGGTTTTTGTCACGATCTCAAGACTTGCTTTTTTTAAGGGTCTCATCCGGGATGGCACGGATCTTAAGATCATATACATGAACCTCCGGCACGGTATAAAGATAAACATCTCTGTAAATTCCGGAAAAACGGAAAAAGATCCTGATCTTCGCACCAGCTGCTGGCTGTCCATTTAAACACCTGTGCTGCAAGCTTGTTTTCACCGTCCTTTACATATTCCGTCAGTTCGAATTCTGACGGAGTAAAGGAGTCTTCACTATATCCTACAAATGTTCCGTTCAGCCACAATGCAAGTCCGCTCTCTGCACCCTGGAAAGAGATAAATACTTTTTTACCTGTCATGTTTTCCGGCACTTCGAAGTATTTCACATAGCTTGCAACCGGGTTAAAGTGCTCCGGAATCTCACCCGGGTGAAGTTCCTCGTGACCTTCCCATGGATACTGGACATTGGCATACTGCGGTGCATCATATCCTTCCATCTGGATATGTGCCGGTACATAAATATCTTCCCAGTCCTTGCAGGAATATGCGTCCTCCTCAAATCCTGCAACTGTACTTGCATAATTTCTTGCATAGTGGAATTTCCAGAGTCCGTTGAGGCTGTGGCGATAGGAAGTTTCCTCATCTTCCCGTTCTTCCTCACTGCGATAATACATGTGGGCCGAATGCGCTTCCATTCTTCCGTCACAGAAATACTGTGGATCTTTCACCAGAGAATAATCAAATTTTTTTCATGTTTTCCTCCTGTCCGGCTTTTGTATTCCGGTAAATATTGACTGAATTTCCTGAAATACTGTGTTTTTACGGTTGTATTTTTCGTTACTTCATTTCTGTCTGTACATTATTATAGTATAAACTTAAAGATTATGGTATAATATGTTTCACCAAAATATATAACATTTAGAAACAGGTGAAGAATATGTCTATTTATTTCAGAAACACTCCCGTCAGTGCTCCGTTTATGTTTGAATCTCTTGGGAATCACTGGAACCAGCCGGATGGCTATCCCTACTACCATTATCTCCAGACGGAAAAAAGGTACCGGACGTATCGAAGTCCGCGGGAAACAATATACCCTGGGTGCAAACGAGGGGATTCTCATCGCACCATCGGTTCCCCACTCCTATCACCGGGAATCCACCTCATGGATTACCATGTTTGCCACATTTACCGGGACTCTCGCAGGCAGTATCCCTTCTATGACAGACAATCAGGAAGTGATCCTCACCCCGAAAGAGCAGGGCTTAAATATCCGTAAACTGATCTCCTATTCCTTCGAAAATACCACCAGCCGACACCGAATATGAAATCGCTTTCCTCGGACTGTTACAATCTTCTTATGAATTTCATGGACTGCGCTGCCTCTCCCAAAATCCAGGATAATCCGCTTTATCAGAGATATGTGCTCCCTGTAATAAAAGAAATCGAAACCAGTTACCAGAATGACATCACAGCCGCCGAGCTGAGCCAGAGTGTTTTTTGTTTCTCCTCAGTATCTCTCCCGTCTGTTTCAGCGCTTCCTTGGGCTGCTCTGTTTATGAGTATGTTACAATGTACCGTATCAGCCGCGCCAGAGAGCTCCTTCTGTCCAAACCGGATATGAAGATCCAGGATGTTGCCGGTGCTTCCGGTTTTTCCGATGCCAGTCATTTTATTGCCATGTTCCGTAAGATCACCGGGACCACCCTCTGGATTTTCGTAAAATGTACTGATATTGCCATGGCACACACCTGCCCGGAAGTTCTTTTGTATTATATAAAAAACTGTCCTGCAGGATATGTCTTTCTGACTTTTCCTGCAGGACAGTGCTTTCTTATGTTCTGAAATCGTTTCAGTTCTGATAGTATAATTCCAGAATGCGGTCAACTCTCTGACTGGCTTCCAGATTCTTCAGAAGGTCGCTCCGGGACTGGATCTGGTTGTCCAGTTTCTTCCGTTCCTCCTGCAGCTGCTGAAGAAGTGCTGCTCTGCGGAGGTTCTTCTCCTTCTGACGTATTTTCTCCTGACTCATATTTTTCTCCCTGTACAGTTTCTGTTTCCAGATTCTCCATTGCCTGTTCTCTTTGTTCTGCGGCTTCTTTTTCTGCCTGGTAATCTTTTTCGATTCTTCTCTTTCGTACCCGGGCACGCTTCCTCGCCATTACAAGCTTCACCGTAACGATCACTGTACATAAGACAAAAAGCACACCTGAAATCACTAAGGAAACATCAATTTCTGTTCCCGGAAAATATACCTTATCTGTGCGGAACCACTGGATCACAGCTCTCCCCAGACCATATCCCGCCAGATATCTCAAAAAATCTCTCCCTGAAATACCCTTTTTCGAAGATGCATCATAAGCATCAGAAATACAAGCAGACACCAGAGACTCTCATATAAAAACAGTGGCTGCGCGCTATGATCCAGGATAATCCGTCTGCGGTCTGAAGATTTTCGCGCATCGCGGTAGTTACCTCTCCTGCTCTTACCACAGTCAGCGGAATCTGCATGGAAAAATATTATCTGCATATTCTCCGAACGATTCTCTGTTAAAGAAACTTCCCCCACTTTCCTATTATCTGCCCGATAAGGATTCCCATACAGGCAAGATCTGCCATTTTCCAGAATGGCTTTTTGCGGAGCCGGCAGTAAACCGCGCCGCTCAGGACTCCGCCCAGAAGGCCACCATAAAAAAGCATTCCACCGGATCGTACATTCAGGATCTGCCCCGGATCATTTTTGTACAGACTCCACGAAAAAGCCGCATACAAAAGACCTTGCACCGATCACGCCTGCGATCAGCGTTATGATAGTCAGATCCAGATATCCATCCGATCCTCATGATTTCTTCTGGCTTCCAGCACCACAAAAAGATTCCGAGGAGCATTCCGACCGCGATCAGAACACCATAGATCGTAATCTCAAATCCAAAATCTCAAATGATTTCGGAACATAGTCCAAAACCAGTTTCAGGCCGGGAAAACGAATTGACATATCCATAAAATCACCTGTTATATATTCTTGATACCGATTTTTCTCTGCCCGTTAATTACTGACTGCTGATGATCAAACATTAAATCGGAATAAGATCACATCTCCATCCTGTACGATGTATTCTTTACCTTCCATACGGACAAGGCCTTTCTCTCTGGCACCTGCATAGGAACCACAGTCCAGAAGATCCTGATAATTTACAACCTCAGCTTTGATAAATCCTCTTTCAAAGTCTGTATGAATCTTACCTGCTGCCTGCGGCGCCTTTGTTCCGATTTTGATCGTCCATGCACTTGTCTCATCTTCTCCTGATGTCAGGAAGCTCATCAGGCCAAGGAGGTGATAGCTTGCTTTCACAAGCTTCTCTAGGCCTGATTCTGTCAGTCCCAGATCCTCCAGGAACATCTTTCTCTCATCCTCATCCAGCTCGGAGATCTCTTCCTCGATCTGTGCGCAGATCACAAATACCTCGCTGTTCTGTTTGGATGCATACTCACGCACAGCCTGTACATGTGCATTATTTGCTCCATCATCCGCAATATCATCTTCTGCAACGTTGGCTGATAGATCACCGGTTTCGCTGTAAGAAGGTTATAGGTTGCAAGCCATGCATCCTCATCTTCATTCTCTGTTTCCAGAGTAATGGCAAGCTGTCCCTCTTCCAGATGCGCCTTTACTTTTTCAAGGAATGCAAGCTCTTTGGCAGCTTCCTTATCCATACGTGCAGTCTTGGTAACCTTGGCAATTCTTCTCTCGAGGATCTCAAGATCAGAGAAAACAAGCTCCAGATTGATCGTTTCAATGTCACGGAGCGGATCAATATTTCCATCTACATGGACAACATTGGAATCTTCAAAGCAGCGTACTACATGAACAATAGCATCTACCTCACGGATATTTGCAAGGAACTGGTTTCCAAGTCCCTCTCCCTTGATGCGCCTTTTACAAGACCCGCGATATCGACGAATTCGATCACTGCCGGTGTTACTTTTTTTGATTTATAAAAATCTCCCAGAAGATTCAGTCTTTCATCCGGTACAGTAACAACCCCAACATTCGGGTCAATAGTACAGAACGGATAATTGGCAGACTCTGCTCCGGCCTTGGTCAGTGAATTAAAAAGTGTACTTTTTCCTACATTCGGAAGTCCCACGATTCCCAGTTTCATTTTCTCTATATTCCTCCTATGAATAACTTGATCTTACAGTATTTCACACGTAAAAAGAGCCTCAATACGGATGAATTATACCACACCGAAGCTCTTTTGTACACCTTATCTGTATCTTTGATATACCAGTGGATCCCACATAATATCACTGTTTATAAAGTGACCGACAGTCACATGATCACATAAATCTGACACCTATATTTCCGCTTGCTGTTTCTACGATCGTCTTTTCCAGAGTCGTGATCATCATTCCAAACAGCAGCGTCATCAGAAGACGTGCAAAAATTCGTTCAGGATCAGGCTCAGGCCTACTTCCATGATCAGAGCTCCCAACACGATCCCGATCAGTGACGAGATCAGGATCATTCCCAGGTTCGCTGTATTGTCCACTGCCAAAAGCTTGATTCCCAGGAAACCGGCACCAAGAATGATCAGGAAAACAATACGCATCAGCGCATATGCCCAGTTATAATTCGTTCTCGCACGGGCAGAAAGAAGGTTTCTGCTGGTATCTGTTACACGCACCGCAGATGCCATTGCCGTTGCAAGCTCGTCTACATTATCTGTTCTCACACTGATTCCGCCTGTTTTTCCGGAAATATCATTCAGCATATTCTCATCAACGCTTCCCAGTCCAACTGTGCTGACGCTTACTTTTTGCTGTTATATTTCTTCAGGATCTTATTTAACCGGAAGTCAAAGAAACCATTATCCGTTGCATATCCATCTGTCAGAAGGATCACCTGTGTTCCCTCATCGTAGGGCAATGCTCCGGATTCCATGTCATCCATGATCTTCCCCAGCACACCTACAATAGGGGTTCCTCCATTTGGTTCTGTGGTAAAGTCTTCGATTCCTGCGGAAACCGGCATCATTTCACGAATGCAGCGGATATCCTCTGAAAATGTATATACCGCAAATTCCACATCCTCATCACGGTTACTTAAAAGCTGTTTGATCGCGGCCACTCGTTCCTGATTGGGATCATTGTCCTGCATGGAACCGGAATTATCGATCGCAAAAACATAATTATCCGCTACTGTCCTCACAGAACTGAAATCCAGCTCATAAATAAATTCAAACAGGATTCCAAGTATTAACAGCAAAAGGACACAGCCACCGACAAGCAGGATCTTATTCGATGTGATCTCCAGATCAGAAATCTTCGCCACAACAAAAAGTCCAATGGACAAAAGCAGTCCGAACAAAGCAAAGTAAACTCCCATAAATACCACAGAATTCACTCCTGTGATCAGCGTTCTGTAAATAACCTCTCCAAAGCAGGAAAAAGATCACAGAAACAATAAGTGAGACGATCAGAAACAATTTCGAAAAGCGTGTACGTTTCCTGGTATTCATCGGTGACATTCCATTGTATCCAAACTGTCCATTGTATTTCCCGGAGCCACCGCCAAATGGTGTTCCTCCGGCATTTCCCATTCCACCTCCGAATGAGCCGCCTCCAAAACCTCCGGAGCCACCGCCGAACGGTGCTCCCCGGCATTTCCCATTCCGCCTCCAAACGGTGTTCCTCCGGCATTTCCATAAGGACTTCCCCTGTCCGGATGACTGTGGATTAAAGGGGTTCTGATTTCCCGTCTGTCTGTTCTTTCCAGTTTTCATACTCTTCCTTCTTCCCTGACAGTTTTTTTACATCTTACCACCCACAAACTCTGTCTGCAACCAGTTACTGTCAACTTTTCCGGATCTTTGGTGGTTTTTCTGACAAGTCCCTTTTTTGTGGATGAATTCCCGGTCTGTGTTAATCTCTGGACATGATCATAAGCAGTGATCCTCTGTCATATGTAACTTCCGCTGTTTTCCGCAGCAATCTCCATTGCTGACGTAAGGCCGCTGTCAGCAACAGTCAGATCATATCCATCCAGAGGATATTTGAAAACCTTTCAGAGTCAGCCCGGATACATCCCTCCAACTGTAAAGAAAGAAACATATTTTCCAAACTGTTCTTCTTTTTTTTTCAAAACTGTTCCACTGTCGACCAGGGTAATGTAATTCCACTGATCTGCAAGTGCGATATGAACTCCTTTTGCTCTTCCCATAGAAAAGCAGTCCGAGATTGGCGAGCACATGATCCAGCCTTGTTCCGGTTGCCCCAAAGATCAGTATTTCTCTGCTTCCTTCACTGATCATGTGATTGACTGCTGACTGTGTATCTGAATCATCTTTTTCCGGTTTCAGCCTGATGATCTTAAGTCCATTCAGACTTTCCATGTATTTTTTCCTTCTTCTGAAAGGCTGTCAAAATCCCTATTGCAAGATTCGGAATAAATTCCCGGTTTTTCATAAACCATTCCATTCCACTGTCTGCCAACAAGGGCAAGGCTTTCTCTTCCGCCTTCTTTTAAAAAATCGAGGGCAAAACCATTCTGGATATTGCCCCCCGCTGATTATTATTGTATCGATCATTTTCAGTCCAGCTTTTCTTTAATATCGTGGATCCTGTCTGTGATATGTCGCACATTTGCGGCTACATCGCCTTTAAATACCCAGGATCCTGCAACCATGAGGTTTGCACCGGCACGCATAACCGTCTCCAGTGTATCATCATTGATACCACCATCTACCTGGATATCAACATCCAGCTCTTCTTCATCAATAAGCTCACGAAGCTCCTGGATCTTCTCCGTGCATTCGTCCATGTACTTCTGTCCGCCAAATCCAGGCTGAACAGTCATCACCAGAACCATATCCACGTCTTCGAGAAGATGACTGATGTCATTGACCGGTGTGGATGGTTTAATAGAAACAGCCGCTTTTACACCGGCAGCTTTGATCTGCTCCAGTGTGCGCTCCAGATCCTCACATGCCTCTGCATGTACTGTAATGGAATCTGCCCACATTCCACAAAATCTCGGATATATCTCTCCGGTTCTGTTACCATCAGATGTACGTCAAAAAACATTTTGGATTCTTTTCGGATAGATTTTATCACCGGCATTCCAAAAGAAATACTCGGCACAAAATCACCATCCATAACATCAATATGCAGATATTCAACGCCTTCCTTTTTCCAGAATTTTGATCTGTTCTCCCAGTCTGTTAAAATCTGCTGATAAGATCTACGGGCACAATCGGTATTCCATGACTCAGTATCTCCTTTTCTCTTTTAATTCCTGATGCAGCCCAGATAATCCTCATACCGGAGTCTGCTGATCTCATTGTTCTCAAGGGCTTCCTTAACGGCACAGCCCCGGTTCGTGTATATGACGACAGCCCTGGAAACGGCACTGTCCTTCATATCTTCGGAACTCCGGAAAGTAATCCTTCAGTTCCTGCTCCTCCATATTTTCAATATATAAGGAGGAAAATCCCGGCGTATCCACAAGGAATAGTATCCTGTGCCACCGGTATGATCTGTGCATGGCGCGTGGTATGTTTTCCCCGTTTCAGCTTACGGCTGATCTCACCGGTTTCCATCTCCACTTCTTCCTGAAGGGAATTCGTAGAGAAGACTTTCCAACTCCCGAAGGGCCTGCATACAACTGTCGTCTTGCCTTTCAGCACGGCTTCTATCTCGCCAAGCCCCTCTCCCTTCAGGTGCGCTTGATAATATTACCTGATAGCCGCAGCTCTGGTATGTTTCATAGAGAAATTCCAGCTCTTCCGTTGTTGCCAGATCTTTTTTTATTAAAGCAGATCACTGCCGGAACAGCTTCCCGCTCCATCATGATAAGGAAAACGATCCAGAAGCATGAAATTGGGTTTCGGGTTATCCATGGCAAAAAGATCACAAGCGCCTGATCCACATTGGCTACTGCCGGTCGGATCAGGGAATTTCTTGCGTTTATGGATCCCGGTCACGCTTCCCTCAAGTTCTTTTTTTCATCCAGGACTGTAATGTCCACATTGTCACCTACCAGGGGCTTTCGCTTATCTTTTTCGAAAAATGCCTTTCGCCCTGCATTCATATGTATTGCCGTCTTCTGCATATACGTAGTAGAATCCGGCAATACCTTTGATTATCTTTCCCTGCATGATCACTCAGCTTTCTTGAATGTGACCGTGTAGGTTCCAAGCTGCTGATAATTTCCATCTGTCTCCTCGTAGAGATAGATCGTACCGGTTGAGACTCCGTCTGCTCCGGTCACATCCAGCTGATACGGGAAGCTTACTTTCTGTCCGTCAATGATCTTGGTTGCTGTCGGCTCTCCATTGACATCCTGGATCAGTTCCAGACGGATCGCTCCTCCATTATAACCGGACGGTGTATCCAGAACCTGTGTACATTTCCAGCCGGAACCGGAGGCTGCACTTCCTGTGGAGGCAGTATTGTCTGCAGATGCTGTACTGTCTGTGGAAGCTGTATTATCTGTAGCTCCGTACTGTCTGTAGCTGCGGTACTATCTGTAGTTGTTGTACTGTCTGTCGTCGCCGTGCTGTCTGCAGATGCTGTACTGTCTGCAGACGGTACCTGATCTCCGAACTGATTGTCATGATCTGGCTGATCCGGATCTGCATATTCATCTGCTTCCGGATCCTGTGCAATCCCAGTTCCGGCATCGCTTCTGAGCTCTGCTGCTCTGTAATCTGAATATCGATAAACTTATTCCTAAAGTTGTAAGTGCATCATCCTTGCTCATTCCAACAACGCTTGGAACTTCGGCATTATCGCCATAATCAACGCCACGGCTGACTGTCAGCGTTACTGAAGAACCACCTGAACAGAAGTGCCTGCTGCCGGCTCTACGCTGTATACATATCCAGGATCTACAAGCGCATATCCGTTATCATCGGTATCACTGTACTCCTTCTGAACAGTTACCTTAAGGCCCAGATCTTCCAGTGTCTGCTGGGCATCAATTCCTGTACGTCCATCCAGATCCGGAATCGTGATCCTGCTGTGTTCCGGTTTACTTACCCAGTATTTCACTGTTGTATATTCCGCAACCTGAGTTCCTGCGCTGTTTCCTGACGGAAATCTTGCCTTTTCTCCTGATCAGATGCCTCTTCTCCTGCCATCTGTACACCGAGATGTGCATCATTTGCAAGAGCCTTGGCCTCATCCTCTGTCTTTCCTACAAGATCCGGAACTGTTGCCATGCTGTCTGATGCGCTTGCTTTCTGTTTCTGTTCTGCCTTGTTACTCTTCGAACTTCCTGTTCCAAAAAGCCCGGCTGCACGTCCGAGAACGACCACCAGAACAACCAGCAGAACTGTACCGCCAAGTAATGCAGCGATCGTCAGTCCTCTTCCAGCTCCATGTTTCTTTTTCTTTCCGGATCTTTTCCCGGATTCGTAGTCATCTTCCGCGTCATCATAGTCATTATCATCATACTCTTCTTTCTCAAGAGCTTCATCTTCCAGCTTCCGCCTTGGTGATCTGCTTCGGAGTGTGTTTGATCTCTCCAAGCTCTTCCTCTGAGATCACAACTGTCTTCGCATCTGTATCCACAGTTGTCAGCTTCACAAAATCTCCCTGTGGATCGATCAGAGAATGCTTCAGATCTGCGATCACATCCTCCATATTCTGATAACGGCGATCCACACTTTTCTGTGTACATTTCAGAATAATCTGCTCCAGACTGTGGGGAAGCTCCGGTGTATAAACACTTGGAGGAACAATTTCTTCCTGAAGATGTTTGATTGCAATCGCAACAGTCGTATCTCCGTCAAAAGGTACTCTTCCTGTTACCATCTCATACATTGTGATACCCAGTGAATAAATATCACTCTTTTCATCACTGTAACCGCCGCGGACCTGTTCCGGTGAACTGTAATGTACAGAACCCATCACATTGGAACTGATAGTATTTGAAGAAGCAGCTCTTGCAATACCAAAATCCGTTACTTTCACTTTACCATCTGTGGAAATAATAATATTCTGCGGTTTTACATCTCTGTGCACGATTCCATGGCTGTGTGCAGCCTCCAGTCCCATTGAGACCTGGATAGCAATACTTGTAGCTTCTTTGATAGAGAGCTTGCCTTTTTTGGCAATATATTCCTTCAGTGTAATTCCCTCGATCAGCTCCATAACGATGTAATATACACCTTCATCATCACCCACATCAAAAACATTGACAATATTCGGATGTGTCAGTCCTGCTGCAGCCTGAGCCTCACTTCTGAATTTCTTGATGAACGTGGTGTCCTCCCGAAATTCCGGTTTCAGGACCTTCACTGCCACAAAGCGGTTCAGCTTGTGATCCTTTGCCTTATATACATCGGCCATTCCGCCGGTGCCTATTTTACCTAAGATTTCATAGCGTTCTGCTATGATCATTCCCGTCTTTAACATTTTTCCACCTCATTTGTGAATGGTTCTACCAGTATGATTGCTATGTTGTCCTTACCACCGTTCTGGTTTGCTTCCCGAAGGGAGCGCACTGCCCTTCTGATCAATATCTGCTTCCGGATCGGATATGATCTCTTCAATCTTCTCATCTGCAACCATATTGCTCAGACCATCGGAACACATAAGAATCGTACATCCCTTCCTCAAGTTTCAGGTCAAAAAAAGTCCACATCCACCGTTTTCTCTGCGCCAAGTGCCCGTGTAATAATGTTCTTATCCGGATGGTTCCGTGCTTCCTCTTCACTGATCTCACCCATTTTCACCATTTCCTGAACCAGTGAATGGTCTCTGGTGATCTGGTGGATTCCGTCCTGGATCACGTACAAACGGCTGTCACCTACATTGGCTACATAGGCATACTGATCTACAATAGTCGCCACCACCATAGTGGTTCCCATGCCCCGGAGGTTTTCGTCTTCCTGCGCACGGTTTCTGATCTCCGTGTTTGCAGTTTCGATCGCATGACGAATAACCTTCACCGGATTGTAATCCGCATCTTCACGGATTTCATCCACAAGGATCCGTACTGCATGTGAGGATGCATAGTCACCGGCGTTATGGCCACCCATCCCGTCCGCGACTGTGAATAGATTAGGCAGATTTCCTACCGGACCTTCAGACACAAACACATAATCCTGGTTCATCTTCCTCTTCTGCCCTACATCCGTAGCTGAATATACCCTCATGTCACTTCTCACTTTCTGTTTTTTCCATATATCTTTTTCTTAACTGACCACAGGCACCATCAATATCACTGCCCATTTCCCTTCTAATAGTACCATTTATTCCACATTTTTCAAGATTATTTTTGAAATTCTCCACAGCCTGTCGAGTAGACCTCACATAGGAGCGCTCCTTGATCGGATTAACCGGAATCAGATTCACATGACAGTTAATCCCCTTAATACGGCCGGCCAGCTGTCTCGCATCTTCCTCACTGTCATTCACACCAGCCACAAGGCTGTACTCAAAAAGTGATCCTTCTGCCTGTTTTGTCGAAGTAGTTTCTGCAGGCATCCAGAACCTCATCCATGGAATATTTATTGGCGATCGGCATCAGTTCCTGACGTTTCTCATCATTAGGCGCATGAAGAGAAAGCGCCAGCGTGATCTGCAGTTTCTCTTCTGCCAGATCATACATTTTCGGAACAATGCCACAGGTAGAAACCGTTACATTCCTCTGACTGATGCCAAGTCCGTTTTCGTCGGTAAGTATCCGGATAAAACGGACAAGATTATCATAATTGTCCATCGGCTCACCGGTTCCCATCACTACCACGTTTGCCACCCGTTCTCCGGTATCTGCCTGTATCCGGTAGATCTGGTCCAGCATCTCGGAAGGTTTCAGGCATCTGGTCAGGCCTCCGATGGTAGAAGCACAGAACCGGCAGCCCATACGGCACCCCACCTGTGAGGAAATACATACAGAGTTTCCGTGATGATATCTCATGAGAACACTCTCGATCACATTTCCATCTTCCAGCTGGAACAGATATTTTCCTGGTTCCGTCAATTTTTGAGATCCTTACATCTGCCTGGGTCAGTGCTGTGATCGGATAAGCCGAAAGCTTTTCCCTGAGGCTTTTGGAAAGATTTGTCATTTCATCCCAGGAGGTAACCAGCTGCTGGTGAAGCCATGCATAGATCTGTTTCGCCCGGAAAGGCTTTTCGCCGATCTTTGTCATCAGAATTTTCAGTTCCTCCATTGTCATGGATTTTACATCTGTCATTTTCTATTATTTCCTTCTGAATCTGGCAATAAAGAATCCGTCTGTCTTATGTATTCCCGGCAGAAGCTGCAGATACCCGAGCTTCGTGGATTTGCAGTGAAGTTCTTCCGGAATATACGGGTCCAGACTTTCCAGTCGAAACGGATAGTTCTTTAAAAACCATACTACATTTTCTTCGTTTTCCTCACGGGCAATGGTACAGGTGCTGAAGATCAGTGTTCCATCCGGCTTCACATATTTCGCCGCCTTATCCAGGATCATTCTCTGGAGCATTACGATCTCTTCCTGTTTCTGCGGAGTTGCCCGGTATTTGATCTCCGGCTTCTTGCCGATAACTCCATAACCGGAGCACGGTACATCCGCGATAACAATATCCGCTGCCTGTTCGGAATCCGGATCATATACGGTCGCATCCTGAACCTTCGCATCTACATTGATCACACCGGTTCTGTGGATATTCTCCTTGATAAGGTCTGCCTTATACTGGCTTACATCCCTTGCATCCACATTTCCATAATCACCCATTTTATCGGCAGCATGAATACTTTTTTCCACCCGGCGCCGCACACATATCGATAATGTAATCGCCCTTTTTTTCGGACTGGCTGCCTCTGCCACCAGCATGGAGCTGATATCCTGCACAAGGATCTTTCCCTGAGGAATGCATCCAGTGTCAGGATATGATTGTAATCCGAAATCTTCAGGGCATACGGAAGGTATGGTGCCTGCTGTACTGTCACTCCCTGTGACTTTCAGGCTTGTAACAATCTCCTTAAGAGAAGCCTTATGCGTCCGGCACCGCACAGTGATCGGTCTTTCTGTCAGAAAATCTTCCAGGATCTTCTCGGTTGTCTTCACACCGTAGGCAGCTTTCCATTTTTCTACAAGATATTCCGGCATGGAATATTTCACAGAGAGATAACGTACCTCGTCTTCCTCTCTGGATGGAAGTTCCAGTTTTCCTATTTCCCTGGCAATCGTGCGAAGTACACCGTTAACAAAGGGTTTCAGATTATAAAAGCCTTTTCTCTGTGCCAGTTTCACCGCTTCATTGCAGACAGCACTGTCCGGCACACGATCCATAAATTTCAGCTGATATACTGCACTTCGCAGAATCTCGCGGATCGGTGGTTTCATTTTATTTACAGGAACCTTGGAAAAAGAATCGATCATATAATCGATGTATCCTGTATTCCAGTGTTCCCTCACAGACTCTCGTGATAAAAGCTCTCTCCTGTTTTGGCAGAACTGATATTTGGAAAGGGCATTACGAATCGCAATGTGGCTGTGTTCGCCCTCCTCATCAATCTCCAGCAGGATCTCAAGGATCAGTTCTCTGGTATTTACTCCGCTGCTAATCACGATCTCTACCTCCTGCAAGGATAATCAGTCTCAGAAGCTGCAGAATAGATGCTGCCAGAGCTGCCACATAGGTAAGCGCTGCCGCTGTAAGTACTTTTTCTTGCTCCTTTTTTTTCATCTGCACCTAAGATACCGTACTTTCCAGCATTTTAAGCGCTCTGGAAGACGCATTGACCTCAACCGGCAAAGTTACCAGCTGAAAAAGTACTGCCAGTGAAAACAGAACAATTCCCAAAGTCACCAGAGGACGGATGGAAAAGATCAGTCCCGCAATAAACAGCGGCCAGGAAAGCTGTGAGAACCGATATTGGCTGCCGGTACAATGGCAGATCGGATGTTCAGAGGCGCATAATTGATGGCATCCTGGATCGCATGTCCGCATTCATGGGCTGCCACGCCTACTGCTGCCAGTGAATTTCTTCCATAAATATCCTCAGAAAGGGAAACTGTTTTTGTTCTTGGATCATAGTGATCGGTCAGGCTTCCCCTGATCGGAACCACCTGCACATCCGTGATACCTGCTGCCCTTAAGATCCTCTGTGCAGCTTCCGCGCCAGTGATCCCGAATGATTCCGACTTTTTATAAACAGCAAACGTACTGTGCAGTTTCGCGGATGCAACCAAGAGAAAGCAGCATTCCGATCACAAGCAGCAGAATCGTGGGGTCCATCCCCCAGCCGTAATAACCATATCCGTACATAACTCATCACTCCCTGGAATCTCTAAACATGTCTCCTGGTTTCAACTGATAGCCCCGCAGAAAAGCATCCGCTTCCATGCGTTTTTTGCCTTCCAGCTGTACTTCATGAAGTACGAGCACCTTCTGGCCGCATGCTACCTGGATTCCTTCTTTGTCAGCGGCAAGTACAGTTCCCGGTACTTCCTCCCGGCCTGCGTTTTTCAGTACGGAAGCCTTCCAGACCTTCAGCGTTTTTCCATTGATAAAGGTAAAAGCACTCGGCCACGGGTTGAGGCCTCTTACCAGCCGCTCCAGTTCTTCTGCATTTTTCCAAAATCCAGAAGTCCCATTTTTTTTTTGGAGATCATGGCTGCATATGGTGTCGGGCTTTCTTCCGGCTGTTTTCTCACGGGTGGCAGTTCCGTCAAAGATAGACGGCAGTGTCTGTACCAGAAGCTCTGCTCCTGCCACAGCAAGCTTGTCAAACAGGCTTCCTCCTGTCTCATCCTCTGAAAGTGGCACTACGATCCTGGAAATCATATCACCGGTATCCAGGCCGGTTCCCCATCTGCATGATAGTAACGCCGGATTCTTTTTCTCCGTCGATCACAGCCTGCTGGATCGGCGCTGCTCCACGGTATTTAGGAAGCAGAGACGCATGGATATTGATACATCCGAATCTCGGCATATCCAGGATGCTCTTTGGAATGATCTGCCCGAATGCCGCAACAATGATGATGTCCGGTGCAAGATTTTTCAGTTCTTCCACAAATTCAGGATCTCTTACCTTCTACCGGCTGCAGTACCGGGATCCCGTGTTTCAGTGCTTCTTCTTTTTACAGGGGTAGGCATCATAGTTTTGCCTCTGCCCTTCGGTTTGTCCGGCTGTGTGATCACAGCCTCCACCTCATATCCGTTCTCTACCAGCGCCGCAAGTGGTGCCACCGCAAAGTCCGGAGTTCCCATATAAACAATTTTCATATTATCCCGCCTTTAGTCTTCTTCATCATAAGTTACCTTGTGAAGTTCTCCCTCCACAAGTTCTGTATACATTTTTCCATCAGATGATCGATCTCGTGGCAGAACGCTCTTGCGAGAAGTCCCTCTCCCTCATAGATCTGCTCTTCCATATTTACATCAAGAGCTTTTACTTTCACATAGTTCGGACGTGTTACCTGTCCTGCCATTCCAGGAACGCTCAGGCATCCCTCGTCACCGGTCTGCTCGCCGCTTGTCTCAAGGATTTCAGGATTGATCAGGACGATAGGACCTTCACCTACATCAATTACAACAATACGCTTCAGCATACCTACCTGTGGTGCCGCAAGGCCTACGCCCATTGCATCATACATGGTATCCAGCATATCTGTAATCAGTTCTCCGATCCTTGGTGTCATTTTGTCCACTGTGCGGGATTTTTTTTGTCAGTACAGAATCACCCTGTACACGAATTGTTCTAAGTGCCATTTTTCTTCTCCTTTTAACTCATTTATGAAATTCATCATCAAATTGAATGTATATTTCTTCCGGAATCCGGAATTTATCTCTATATATTTCTCCAGCTTCTCTCTGACTGCTGTGAGAAAGCGATATCCCTGTGCTTCAGATGGAGCACCTGGCGGTAAACATCTTTTACCTTTTCCTACCGATGCAGACGCAGGGCCGATCATGTGAAGCTCCTCCTTTTCGGACTTACCCTGCGGATAAAAAACTTCTATATAATACATGGCTTTTTTGCAGAAGTTCCTCATCCTGGCAGGCGCCAAAAACTGTCATCATATGAGGCTGCCGGCGGATAATCCAGAAGCATCCGGTACATCATCTCTTCTTTATAAAATTTCTCATAGTCCTGAATGGCTGCTGCCTGAATACTGTAATGCTCCGGCTGATACGTCTGTATCACCGCCTGCCCCGCCTTATTCCCTCTGCCGGAACGCCCCAACCGCCTGGGTAAGGAGCTGAAATGTCCGTTCCCCGCAGTGATAATCATCCATGTTCAGTGAAAGATCTGCAGCGATCACACCTACCAGCGTCACATCCGGGAAATCATGTCCTTTAACGATCATCTGCGTTCCCACCAGAATGTCCGCCTCATGTCTGGCAAAAGGCCAGGATCTTCTCATAACTGTCTTTTTTGTCCTTGTGGTATCAAAAATCCATTCGAAGGACACGGGCTTCGGGAAATTCTTTTTCCAGGACTTTCTCGATCTGCTGGGTTCCGGCTTTAAATCCACCGATATGCGGAGAACCACAGGAAGGACAGGATTCTGGTTTCGCAATTTCATATCCGCAGTAATGGCAGACCAGACGGTTGCCATTATGTTCACTTAAAGACACATCACAGTGCGGACATTTCATCACGTGCCCACATGCCCTGCAGGAAACAAAACCTGCATAACCCCGCCGGTTCAGAAACAGCATAACCTGTTCCCTGTTCTTTCAAGTGCATGATCCATCTGCTGTTTCAATTCCATACTCAGCACGGAACGGTTACCTTTTTTTTAATTCTTCCCGCAAATCAACAATTGATACCTGAGGAAGCGGCCGTTCTTCATAACGGGCGTTTAATCGTTACCAGAAGATATTCTCCGTCACAGGCATGACTGTAAGCCTCCAGTGACGGTGTTGGTGCAGATCCCAGATCCGGGCATGTTCCATGCCTGCTCTCTGAATGGCTGTTTCCCGGCATGTTCCATGCGTATTTTCACTTTTATAGGCTCCCTGGGAAAGTCTGGAATTCAGGACAGAAACTTTATCTCCAAACACGGCATAAAAAACGCCGGACTGTCTGATAGGTAAGTGCAATTTCGGAATCAGCACAATGGCCTGTTTTCCTCTTCCAGTACTTCCTGGATCAGCCTCATGTAAACCTGCGTCTTTCCGCTTCCGGTCACTCCAAAAGAAGTGCAGGTCTCGGTTCCGGTTTCTGCCATTCCTGAAAAAATCTCTGCAACGGCTTCCTTGCTGTTCCTGATTCAGAGAAAGTTCCCCGTCCTCTTTTACCAGTCCACTGTTTTTCGGAATGCGGTACATTTCCTGGCTTTCAATCTTTATAAGGCCCTTTTTTCAAAAAAATCCAGGACAGAAATACTGGCTCCAAGCTCTTTGACGCATAGGTATAATCCAAACTTCCTGCCTCCAGAATTGCCCTCAGAAATCTTTCACGAGCTTTAAAGCGACTGCCTTCCAGTTCTTCCAGAAGCTTCTGTGCATGCGCTTTCTCCCCGGTAAAAAAGATCAGCTTTTTTTCTTTGGCTCTTACTTTATCTTTTACAGGAAGTACTGTTTTCAGTGCCTGGATCATGGTGGAGCCATAGGTCTCTTCATCCAGGCCGCAAAGTGCGATCAGCCGGATTCTGTTGTTTCACTGTCTGTGGACACCCCTGATTTCCTTCGTCTTCGAGGCATCATATTTGGCTTCTGTAGAAGTTCCGATCACATAACCCTTTCGGAGTGTATTTCCTTCCCGAACGGTACAGTAACCACAACGCCTGGTTTTATGTCCGGTTCCAGTTCTTCCGGAATGCGGTACTGAAAATCCCGGTCAACTTTCTCATGAGAAATGTCAATGATCACATCTGCATAGACCATCCGATTACGCTTTCTGATCTTCTTCCAGGATCTCCCGGATCAGTACACGCTCATCCATGGGATATTTCTTACCCTTGATCTCCTGATAATCCTCATGGCCCTTTCCGGCAAGGACGATGATATCTCCCGGCTCACCATGATGGATCGCATAGGCAATAGCCTCCTTACGGTCAGGGATCTCTACATATTTACCATCGGTTTTCGCCATTCCGATCTTAATATCATCGATGATGGCCTGTGGATCCTCATCACGTGGATTATCTGAAGTAATGATGGTCAGATCTGCCATCTTTCCTGAAACCTCACCCATTTCATAGCGGCGCAGCTTGGAACGGTTTCCCCCACAGCCAAACAGGCATACCAGTCTGTGCGGGTTATATTCCTTCAATGTACCAAGAAGGCTCTCAAGCGCCATGGCATTGTGCGCATAATCGATCATCAGCGTAAATTCGTCGGATACCTTGATCATCTCAATACGACCTTTCACCTTTGGCTACTTTCAGCGCTTTGATGATATTCTCTTCAGATACTTTGAAAATGGCGGCAGATGGCAATGGCTGTCAGGAATTGTAAATGCTGAATTTGCCAGGAATATCGATCTCCACCGGAAAATCAAGAAGTCCCTTTACATGGTAGGAAATTCCAAGATATCCTTTTCTTCCCACCAGTTTCGCATCTTCTGCACGGAGATCCGCTTTTTCAGAAAATCCGTATGTCTCAAGCTCACAGGTATGGCCATCGATAATACGTTCAAAATGTTCATCGTCACGGTTTACGATACCAACCTTACACTGTCTGAGAAGCATGGATTTACAGTGAAGATAATCATCAAAATCCTTATGCTCGTTTGGTCCGATATGATCTGGTTCAATATTGGTAAAGATACCATAATCAAAGACAAATCCCTGTGTACGGTGAAGCATCAGTCCCTGTGAAGAAACTTCCATAACTACCGCGTCGCGGCCTGCTTCAACCATATCATGGAAATATTTCTGAACCATATACGATTCCGGTGTTGTATTGGCTGCCGGGATATGTTTCTCTCCAATAATGGCTTCGATCGTTCCGATCAGGCCAACCTTATATCCTGCATTTTCAAGGATAGACTTCACCATGTAAGTGGTGGTTGTCTTACCCTTGGTTCCCGTGATTCCGATCGTTTTCAGTTTCTTCGCCGGATGTCCGAACCATGCAGCGGAAATAAAGGCCATCGCATAACGGGTATCTTCCACCTGATCACAGTTACATCTGCCGGAGCTTCCACCGGTTCTTCTACGATGAGAGTTTTGCACCTTTTTGCCACAACATCCGGCACGAATTTATGGCCATCCACAACTGCGCCTCTGATGCAGATAAAAAGGCTCCCCCTTTCTTCTACTTTGACGGGAATCATATACAACAGAAGAAACCTCCTGCTCTGTACTTCCCTGAAGGCATTTGTATTCAAGATGTTCTAATAAGGATAAAAGTTTCATTTTTTCTCCTCCATTTTCCCTTTTTTCCGGTCGCCAGATGACAGTCAGGATACGGAAAGGCATACTGTTCTTATTTTGTGTACATACCATATAGAATAGCACACCTGCCCCCTGTTTTCAACGTTTCTTTACGCCAGGACACTCCCTGTAAAAAGCCCGTTTATTATTGTTTTCACCAGAACACGCAATGTCATTTTCCGCCATAGATCCGGGCATATTTTTTTTCGCAGCCCAGAGAACTCCCATCCCCGTCACCCCAGCACTCACTGCCAGCAGTACAAACAGCGACGGCTCCGTATTGTCGCCCGTCTGTGGATGAGAAGATGCTCGCCCTTGCCATTTCTTCCTGTCCGGAAGAAGGATCTCCTCCTGTCTTTTCCTCAGGGCTTTCTTCTGGTGTCGGTGTCTCGTTTCCTTCTACTGTGATCTCGGCGGATGCCTCCATCTGTTTCTCACCGGTTTCCTGGCTTGTGACGGTTACCTTATTAAAAAAGCTTCTGATTTACCGTTTTTCCGGGATCTTCACCTCTGCCTGAAGGGATACTGCTTCCCCTGGCGCTATTTTTTTCGATCAGAGCTTTGGTTTTCGTACTGTTTAATGTAATCCCTTCCTGTTCCACAAAACGAGCCTCAATCCCCTCTGCCTGAAAACGTTCTGTCCCCACAACAGAATGAAGTGTTTTTCCCCGGTATTGATGATGCAGATCTGATAAGTGACTGTTTCTCCTGGCATTGCAGTCTCTGTCCGCTGTTTTCTTTACAGAAAAATCTGCTTTCAGCGGCTGCGAGCGGACTGACCATCTGCGCTTTCCGAAAAATCTCCTCCGGCCGTCCCTTTACTTTCGCACCTGCTTCTACTTTATGTTCCAGATCTTTTTCCTGTTCATTTAAAAAGCGGTGCCAGAATATAAAAACTCCGCTTCTCGCCGGCTTTCAGCTCTGCCACCTCTGCATCTGCACCTTCTCCGTCAAGTCCCTCAGCCTCCTCCCACTGCTGTGTGATCTTCGGGCAGGAAAAATCGCTGGTCATTTGTATATCGATCAGATCCACATCGCCGGTATTAGCAAGGTCCACACGGTAGCGGATGGTCTTCCCTGCTTTCATTTCTTCCGTCTCTGAAATCAGAGAAAGTGTCATATCTGCTTGTTCTGTGTCTGCATCCGCAGAAGGCGAAATTTCCTCCGGTTCTTCTTCCGGCATTTCCTCAGGTTTTCCGCGTCTTCCGTATCTTCGGACATATCTTCCTCCATATCCATATCTTCCCTTCAACACCTTTCCAAAGGCAGTGCAGCACTTTCTACATTTTTCTCCTCCGGTCTCCGTTCTCTCCTGTGTGCTCTCACACTCTCTTCCTCCGGCGCTTCATTCTCTTTGCATACTGTTTCCCCGGATGCCAGCTCCTCCATGTGCTCATATCCATCCTCCTTTTCCCCGGTCATCTGACAATTCCTGTCCCGACTGAAGTTCAGAATCCGCAGCCATTCCCGGTTGAACACTTAAACAGCACAGTTCCGGCCACTGCAGCCCGCAACTGTGATCTGCTTTATCTGTTTCCATATTCTGTTTTTCATTTCAATTCTCCATTTCTGCCTGCTATGGCATTATCTTTTACACATTCACTTTTTAACAGAAGCTTACTTTTCCACAGACAAAGGCATCCCTCCCCGGAAAAACGGTACATAACCGTCAGAAAAACAATATTTATCAGTAAAAAAATGGATTTCTGCATCGAACTGATGCGTGAATACATTCCGCAGAGCGCGGAAATTAGACTCTTTCAATGTAGCACATTCCTCAAATGGGCGCAACCAGATATAAAAATTATAAAGTTTGTTTAAACTTTCTTTATAAATTTTCGATTTCTTTTAGATTGCCGACATAATTTAAACATATTTCCTCTATATAATAGGTCTTGGATAGATGAAAAACCACTCTCTATCTCCCCCTCAAAAATAGTAGGAAATGAACCCGCCTGACCGAATCAGGCGGTTTTTCCTTGTCTGAAAATTCACGGCCTGACAACTATCTGTAAACCGTATTCATCTAAAAATTCTATTGCATTTCCAACATAGGTCTTTTTATAATAAAATATAATACTCGTTACTATTGAACAGTAACTAATTTTAAAGAGAAATGAGGTATTTCCTATGAGCGAAAAAAAACCGTAGTAGTTGCATTAGGCCACCGGGCACTTGGTACCACACTTCCTGAGCAGAAAACAGCCGCCCGACTTGCAGCCAAGGCAATAGCAGACCTGGTTGAAGAGGGAACCCGCGTGGTAATCTCCCACAGCAACGGACCTCAGGTAGGGATGATCCACACTGCCATGAATGAATTCGGTAAGGCACATCCTGATTATACCTTTGCGCCAATGTCTGTATGTTCTGCCATGAGTCAGGGATATATCGGATATGATCTTCAGAATGCAATCCGTGCAGAACTGATCTCCAGAGGAATCTACAAACCTGTCAGCACCATTCTCACACAGGTTGTCATTGATCCATATGATGAAGCATTTTCCGAACCGGAGAAGATCATCGGTCGTGTCCTGAATGCAGAAGAAGCAGAAGCCGAGGAAGAAAAAGGAAACTTCGTCACAAAAGTAGGGGAAGGACAGTACAGAAGAATCCTTTGCAGCCCCGAAGCCACAGAAAATCGTGGAGATCGAGACCGTGAAGGTTCTTTCCCAGGCAGAGCAGATCGTTATCGCAATCGCAGGCGGTGGCGGAATCCCGGTTCTTGAGCAGGGAACTCAGCTGAATGGTGCCAGCGCCATCATCGAGAAAGACCTTGCAAAGAGGACTTCTTGCAGAAGAACTGAACGCTGACACTCTGATGATCCTTACAAGCGTCGAGAAAGTAAGCCTTGAACCATAATACGGATCACGAATCTTATCTGGATACTATTTCCACAGAAGATGCCAAGAAATACATTGCAGACGATCAGTTCGTCTGCAGGCTCCATGCTTCCGAAGATCGAAGCAGGTGTTTCCTTCGTTGAAAAAAAGGCACCGGACGTAGTACCATAATCACCGATATGGCTCACGCCAAAGACGGATACTGTGAGAAAACAGGAACCATCATTAAATAATTATCTATAAACACAGAATATAAAGTGAAATATAAATATCCACTTTGCCATGACAATATCCCGCAGAGAACTGCTGATCCTGCCAGCAGCTCTGCGGGATATTTTTATACCGGAAAACTGGCGCAAAAAACACAGATACAGCGCATAATGCCATATCTGTGTATTTTTATAATCTATGTCTTAATCTGTATCCGTTCAGACAGGCATCAAAAAATCCATACTTTACTGCCTGGCTCCGCATCAGAGAACGGTTCCTCTGCCAATCTGTCCGGCCATTTTACATAGATTTTCGCTCAGCGATCTCCGCCATCTTTGCTTCATTCAGGCGTGTGTCGCCATGGACACGGCTGTAGGAAAGATATCCGTTCATACGGTCAATCTTTGTCAGGTTCTTGGAACCGCAGACCGGGCAGACATCCATCTCCAGTTCCTCGTGACCGCAGTCATCACAGTATGCCAGAGAAAGATTGACACCCTCATAATATCCCAGATCCATTGCTCTACGGATCAGAGTACGGATGGCTTCTTTATTATAGCCAATCGGATAACGTACATACTGAATCTTACCACCGTTGCACAATTCCCAGAATCGTCCCTCCAGATCCTGTTTCTCAATCGGAGTCACATCTTCTGTCACATGGCAGTGGAAGCTGTTGCTGACATACGGTCTGTCAGAAACACCCTCAACAATTCCGTACATCTTACGGAACTGTTCCACCTGCAGACCACATAAACTCTCTGCCGGTGTACCATAAATTGCGTACAGATATCCATCTTCCTGCTTAAACTGGTTTACTTTATCATTGATGTATTTCAGGACCTCCAGGGCAAACGCACCATCCTCTGCAATGGATTTACCATTGTAAAGTTCCTGGAGTTCATTTAATGCAGTGATTCCGAAGGATGCTGTCATTGGTTTCAGAATCTTGCCAATCTTTTCATTCGGTTTCAGATGTCCACCGTAAAATCCTCCCTCACAATATGCCAGAGGGTTGGTTGACGCACGCATCTGTCCCAGATAATCATAGGTACGGATATGCAGATTACGGATCATCTGAAGATAGAAATCCAGCACCTCGTAGAAATCCCTGCTCTCTGCTCTTGCTTTGGCCAGGATCATTGGAAGATGAAGGCTTACCGCACCGATGTTAAAAACGGCCCACAAAAACAGGCGTATCATTCTCATCTGCCGGTTCCATACCGCCACGCTCATACCACGGACTTAAGAATGCACGGCACCCCATCGGGCTGATAACTTTCCGTATTTCTTGTACATACTGGAAATATATCCTTTTCCTGACATGGACAGCCAGTCCGGATACATCGTCTTGGAGGAGCACTCCACACCGGCCTCAAAAAATATCCTCACAGCACTTTCCGGGACCGTGGATCTCTTCATCATACAGGAATACGATCTTCGGGAACAGTACCGGTTTTTTATGTCCGGCTTTTCCCTGGCCTCCCTGATGAACTTCAAGGAGAGAAACCGTACACATCTTCTCAAACTGTCCAGTTCCAAGTCCCAATGTAACTGTAACGAACGGATAATCTCCACGGGAAGAACCTACTGTATTGAGTTTGTACTCAATTCCCTGCCATCCCTGGTCATAATCCCTGCGGACCTTATCAAGAGCATACTCGATAGCTCTCTCCTCGCGGCCGCTCCAGCTCTCATCCGAGTATTTCATAAATTCGGAAATATATTTATCATAGCTCTTCTGTGCATACGGTGCAAGGATCTTGTCAACTTCCGGTACTGTAAAGCCGCCGTACTGCTGCGCCGCAGTACTCAGAATAATATCTCCCATAACATCAAATGCAGTGTCCAGAGTCTTCGGCTCATTGTACCAGACATTACCCATCTCAAAACCGCCGCTTAAAACAGCTGCCACATCGAACAGACAGCAGTTCATAGTATCCAGACGTGCTGACTGATCATGAATATAAATGTAGCCGTCCTTACATGCCTGAAGCTCATTGCGGTTCATAAAAAACTTACGATACAGCTCCTTGTTCAATTCATTAAAGATCAGGCTTCGTTTCGGTAGCAACAAGCGCACTGTCGGTATTCGCATTGCTCTTGATCTCCGATGTAACGGATTGCCTGGCTCTTGGTGTATATACGTCATCCATCATGTGGATGAAATCAAGTTTGTAATTACGGTAATCACGATAGCTCTTGGCAACTGCAGGATTCACACGCTCCAGAGCTCCTTCAACGATATTATGCATCTCCTGGATCTCAATCTCATTTTTTCCCAAGGGAATCCGCATGCTCCTGAGCAAAACGGCAGATAAAATCCTTCTCCTCATCGGAAAAAGTATAAAGGATACGCTCTGCTGATTTATTTACGGCAGCCACGATCTTCTGAGGATTAAACTCCTCTCTTGTTCCGTCTTTCTTAATTACATATAACATGACTCATCTCTCCCGAATACTATATATAGTATTGTTATTCTCTATATCTTGGTTTTTTTCTATATATTGTGCTAGGCATGAGTATACCACAGCTGGCTCTTAGCACCGCATGATCTCACTGCGGAAATATTTACAAATTCATTCTTGATCCATTCTACGATAAAAATCCCATAACTGGGGAAACAAAGCAACCAGTGCCACTATAAGCCATATGATCCAGCTTATACTGTTTTTTCCGATCCTTTCCTTCGTTCTGCTGCTTTTTCCTCTGGTTTGGAAACTTCTGTACGGTTCCTGTCTGCCGTTGTTTTTATTCATGGTGTTACCTGCCGGTACGGTCTTCCTTACAGCTGCACCTTCCGCTTTTCCTGTATTTCGATTTCCATTTGGATTCCGGTTCGCACCACCATTCCGGCCTGTATTCATATTCCGGCCCGTATTCATATTCTGGCCTGCATTCGTATTCCGGCCCATATTTGTACTCCGGTTCACTTGCCGCCGCGCTGTGCTGTTTTGTCCACAGTTTGTCCATACTGTCGCATCATATCCCGCACTTTTTTGCGGAAGCATGCCTGTAATGTACATCCCGGGGTTCATTAAATGGTAGAACATTTCATCATTTCTGTAAGGCATCCCGCACAGCGAACACCTGCCATTTACAACCCTGCCGCCACAAACCTGACACTTCTCACCTGCCATAAACTCCTCCATTCTGTCCGTTAAAACGGACATTCACATTTTTTTATCAATCGGACATTCGCATTCTTTCTGCTGTATGTCCCTGAATGCGATCGCTTCACAATTTAATTCAGTATATCATATCACGCTCTCAATACCCAGTATTTTTCCCTGGTCCACCGGACTTCACATCTCCTTATATTGCCACCCTGGCCATTTTCTGCTATAATACCCCACAGAGCAATAAGCCCAAAAATCATCAGGAGGAGCCGATAATGAACACAATCACAATCCCCGCAACCTATCATGCAGACCTCAACCTCCATGACACACAGATTGCGATCAAAACAGTAAAAGATTTCTTCCAGCAGACACTCTCCCAGAAGCTTAATCTTCTCCGAGTATCCGCTCCAACATTTGTAGCACCGGAATCCGGCCTTAATGACAACCTTAATGGTGTAGAGCGTCCGGTAAGCTTTGATATCAAGGCTATCGAAGGCGAAGCAACGCCGAAATCGTACACTCCCTTGCCAAATGGAAACGCTACGCACTGAAAAAATACGGATTTTCTCACGGAGAAGGTCTTTACACACAGATATGGTCGCGATCCGTCGTGATGAAGATCTGGACAACATCCATTCCGTATATGTTGATCAGTGGGACTGGGAAAAGATCATTTCCAAGGAAGAACGTACCATGGAAACTCTGATGGACACCGTCCGCACTATCTACAGTGTACTCCGCAAAACAGAGAAATACATGGCTGTACAGTACGATTACATCGAAGAAATCCTTCCGAAAGACATCTTCTTTCATCACAACACAGGAGCTTCTTGACATGTATCCGGACTGCACACCAAAGGAACGTGAATACAAGATCGTCCGTGAAAAAGGTGCCGTATTCCTCATGCAAGTCGGCAAAACCTTAACAAACGGAGAACGTCATGACGGACGTGCACCGGACTACGATGACTGGGAATTAAACGGCGATATCCTCGTATATTATCCGGTTCTTGACATTGCTCTGGAGCTTTCTTCCATGGGTATCCGTGTTGACGAGGTTGCGCACTTGACCGCCAGCTTACAGAAGCAGGCTGCGATGACAGAAGAGAGCTTCCTTTCCAGAAAGCCATCCTGAACAAAGAGCTTCCGTACACCATCGGTGGTGGTATCGGACAGTCCAGAATCTGTATGTTCTTCCTGCGTAAAGCGCACATCGGAGAAGTACATGTATCTCTCTGGCCGAAAAGAAATCACAGATGCTGCAGAGGCACACGGACTTCAGCTTCTCTAAAACATCTTGCAGATTTATTTATAATTTTTGCGGAAATGAGGTAATAACGTGAACATTCTGTTTTTTCTGATTCCCAAAAAGCGAAGTCGCCTACATCTTCGAAGATGAGACCCTTCGCCAGACCCTTGAAAAAATGGAGCACCGCAAGTACTCCTGCATTCCTATCCTCACCATGGATGGCAAATATCTCGGCACCATCTCAGAAGGCGACCTTCTCTGGGGCATGCGTCGGGCAGATATCCACGACATCAAAGGAAACAGAGGGAATCCCGATCATGGCAATCCCACGCCGTGCCACCTACAAACCGGTCCATGCAGATTCCAATATGGAAGATCTCCTGGATCGCGCCATTAATCAGAACTTCGTACCGGTGGTAGATGACCAGGGCTCCTTCATCGGGATCATAACCAGAAAATCCATCATCAAATACTGTTACAACGAAATGAAAGCCGCACAGGGCGCTGCTGAAGAATAAACTCAGCCACCAGCGCCAAACAACAAAAACAAGGCTCCGGTTCCCGGCATAAAGCGAACATTCTCATTCCGCTTTCCGGGAACCGGAGCCATATTTTATTCAGACAGACATTTTCACTTCAGGCAACAGTTTTGCAGTTTCTGTGCCATTCTTTATCTGATTCACTCAGACCTTCATCAGATCACTCTCACGATATTCAGCTTCTCATCTGCAAGTACCATATCCGCACGTTTTCCAGGCACAAGAGAACCCACCTCTCCATAGATGCCAATGCTCTTTGCAGGATTTCTGGTAGCTGCAAAAATCGCTGTATGTTCCGGCACGCCCATTGCGATCACGCACTGCATACATTCATAGAGGTTGGTTGCGGAACCGGCAATGGTGCCATCCTCAAGAACTGCTTTACGGTTGTTCATGATAACCTTCTGGCCGCCCAGCTCATAAACACCGTTTTCCATTCCTGCTGCCATCATGGAATCGCTGATCAGTACGATCCGTTCTTCCCCGAACATCCGGAATGTATTTCTTACTACAGCCGGATGAATATGAATCCCGTCTCCGATCATTTCTGCCATACACAGCGGATCATCTGCCCGCTGCCGCGATCACACCAGGCGCACGGTGTCCAAGCGGATTCATGGCATTGTACAGATGAGTTACATGATGGGAACCCTTTTCCATGGCTTTTGCCGCACAGTCGTAATCCGCGCCTGTATGGCCGATGGAAATCACCACATCATCTTTAAGTGCTTCAATAAACGCCTCTGCACCTTCCATATTCGGAGCCACAGTCACAACCTTTATCATTCCGCCGGAAGCTTCCTGACATTCCCGGAAAAATCTGATGTCCGGTTTGCGGATATATTCCTCTACATGTGCCCCCTTTTTCGCAGGATCCAAAAACGGTCCCTCCATGTTCAGGCCCACGATCCTGGCACAGCTGTCATCCTGCTCCACTTCTGTCGCGGAAGCAAAAATCCGGATCAGCTGTTCCATCGGAAGTGTCATTGATGTAGGACAATAGGAAGTAATTCCATGTGCTTTCTCATACTTGAGGATTTTTTTAAGGCCGGGGGCATCTGCATCTGAAAAATCATGTCCCACAGCACCATGGCTGTGAATATCCACAAGTCCCGGCAGAACCTTCAGGCCCGAAGCGTCAATTTCTTCTTTATCAGATACTTCCTCCTCACTGGAAACAATTCTGCCATTTTCCACATAAAGATCCATCTTCCGGTAACTGCCGTCTTCCTGAAAAACATTTCCATTTCGAATAATCATAGTTTTTCCCTCTCCATTGTTTTTTATAAAAGTCCTTTTCACTGATCAGACTCCATATTTCCCCTTTTATCACTTTTCTTTCTGATTGTTCATTATAGCACATTTTTATCTTAAAATCTGTCATACAGAAAAAAACTGATATTTTCCTCCGGCAATTTTGTACCAGATATGGAAAATATCAGTTTTCAGTAATTGAAATTTATAAGGTTTTTTGAAAGGAACTCACGAAGTCTCTTGTTCTTTGGATTGGCAAAAAATTCCTTCGGGGAATTCTCCTCCTGGATCTTTCCCTCATCAATGAAAAAAGAACTCTGGTTGCAACCTCACGGGCAAATCCCATCTCATGAGTTACCACAACCATGGTCATACCGGATTTTGCAAGCTCCTTCATCAGTTCCAGAACCTCTCCTACCATCTCCGGATCAAGTGCGGATGTAGGCTCATCAAACAGCATCACATCCGGGTTCATGGCAAGGGATCTTGCAATGGCGATACGCTGCTTCTGTCCACCGGAAAGCATGTCCGGATAAGAATCTGCCTTGTCCGGAAGTCCGACACGCTTGAGAAGCTCCAGAGCTTTTTTCTCTGCTTCTTCTTTGCTCATCAGCTTCAAAGTTACCGGTGCCAGCATGATATTCTCTTTTACGGTTTTATGCGGAAAGAGATTAAACTGCTGGAATACCATTCCGATCTTCTGTCGGTGACGGTTGATATCTACCTTCGGATCTGTGATATCAGTTCCCTCAAAAGGATTTTTTTCCCCCGGTTGGCTCCTCAAGAAGATTCAGCGAACGGAGAAATGTGGATTTACCACAGCCGGACGGTCCGATGATGGCTACTACTTCACCGCGACGGATCTGTATCCCGTTAAGGACCTGATTCTTTGCCGTAGGCCTTCTGAAGTCCCTGCACGTCAAGAAGTACCTCATTACTTACGCTCATTGTTTCTCAGCCTCCTCTCAAGTCTTCCTACAAGGTATGTAAGGAAACAAACGATCACAAGATAAATTGCCGCTACTGCAAGCGGCGGGAACAGGGCACTGTAGGTCTGGCTTCCGGATAATGTCTCCGCCACGGGTCAGATCCATAAGTCCGATATAACCACTGATGGATGTCTCCTTCAAAAGTACAATCAGCTCGTTTCCAAGGGCCGGGAGGATGTTCTTGACCGCCTGCGGAAGAATGATCTTGATCATAGTCTGTGTATAGTTAAGACCCAAGGCTCCGTCCTGCCTCAAACTGTCCCTGATCAATAGACATGATACCGGAACGGACGATCTCAGCCACATATCTTTGCATGGAGTTCATTCCAAACGCAATGATGGCAACAATCACTTTACCCGGATCTACGGTAGCAAAAATAACATAGTAAACGATCAGCAGCTGTACCATGGTTGGTGTTCCACGGATCACAGTCAGGTAAACTCTGCAGATCACATTAAGGATCTTAAGTTTCCCCGTCTTATCATGTGTGGAACGGACAATGGCAATCAGAAATCCCAGAAAAACGCCAAGCAGCACCGCAAAGAATGTAATAATGATGGTGTTTTTCAGACCGGATACAATAAACTGCCAGCGGCTGTCGTCCAGAAAATTAAACTGAAACTGTTCAATAAGACTCAAAATTTCCACCCTTTCCAAAACTACAGGTTCCGAAATCCGGAAAAGTCCCCGGATATCCGGAACCTGCGTGTTTTTTGTAATTTTTCGTCAAGCGGATATTCGCGATCCGCATTCGCTACTTGCTCATAACTCAGTAAACTGCCAAGCAATTTATTGAGTTAATTTATTTCTGTGCGATGATAACCTGCTCTGCGGTTGTATATGGATCTGTGAAATCAATGCTCTTCTTACGATCCTCTGTTACAGTCATTCCTGCTTTGCGCCAAAGTCAGCTTTTCCGGATTTTACTGCATTTACGATGGCATCAAATTCCATATCCTCAACCTTCAGATCGTATCCAAGCTTATCACAGATTGCCTGTGCGATATCAACGTCGATACCTACGATATTATCTCCGTCATAATATTCATATGGCTGGAATGTTGCGTTCGTTGCCATGGTAAGAGTTCCCTTGGAATGATCTGCATCCTTAGAGTCTCATACGGTAGTCTTGCCTGCATCATCACCGATGTAGTTATCTCTGATGGAATCCAGAGTTCCGTCATCCTTAAGCTCTTTCAGTGCGTCGTTGAACTCTTTGGTAAGGTCTGCATTATCTTTGGAAAGACAGATTGCATACTCCTTCTTTATCAAATACGTTATCGATAAGCAAGGTCATCATTCTTATCAACGAACTTCTTGGCCGGCTCGCTGTCGATAACCACGCAGTCGATCTTGCCCTGTTTCAGAGCCATTACTGCATCGTTACCTTTTATTATATCTCTCTACTGTTGCATCTTTGATATCTGTAGCGATGGTGTCACCGGTAGTTCCAAGCTGAACACCGATCTTCTTTCCGGTAAGATCATCTGCGCTCTTGATCTCATCTGCCGCAAAAACAGCGGATGTCATGGATACTGTCATAGGCGCCGCAAGTGCAAGTGCCATAAATTTTCTCTTTCATTTTTTCTTCCTCCTGAATTCTCTTGTACATCTCGAAAGGGGCTGATTCTTTCTCTTAATGCAGCCTGAAGCATTTCGCGATGTACAGCATAATTATGCATCTCCATGCATATTACTTTGTTTTATGATACCATGTTTCTGACAAAATGCAAGCATATAAAACCCATAAATCCGAAAATCCCCTTCTATTTTATGGGAATTTCACAGGGAAAATTCACTTTTCGATAACAATTATCCAGTATACTATACTATCAGAGACAACAAATGGAAAAAACCTGCGTGTTTTTTTCATGTGGGTCTTGTGCTCCAACAGAAAAAACAAGTATAATATTCAGAAACAAGAGGAGGCTACTATTATGAAATTCACGAAAATGCACGGCATTGGAAACGATTACGTATATGTAAACTGTTTTGAGGAAACTGTCAAAGATCCTGCCGCAGTGGCGAAAATTTGTCAGCGACCGCCACTTTGGCATCGGTTCCGACGGTCTGATCCTGATCCGCCCGTCTGAGATCGCAGACTGTGAGATGGATATGTACAACCTGGACGGATCCCAGGGTGCCATGTGCGGAAATGGTATCCGCTGCGTTGCCAAATATGTCTACGACCACGGCATTGTGGACAAAACATCTTTAAGCATTGCCACAAGAAGCGGTATTAAATATATAGATCTTACGATCCGCGATGGCAAGGCTTCCATGGTAAAAGTCAACATGGGCTCCCCCGATCCTCACTGCAAAAGAGATCCCGGTGGTTGCCGAAACCGAGCAGGTGATCAACGCTCCCATCACCGTTGACGGAAAAGAGTATCATATGACTGCAGTTTCCATGGGGCAATCCTCACGCCATCATCTACGTAGATGATGTGGACAGCCTTGACCTGGAAAAGAATCGGCCCGTCCTTTGAAAATCACGTATGCTTCCCGACAGAGTCAACACTGAATTTGTTCAGGTGATCGACCGCCACACCGTAAAGATGCGTGTATGGGAACGCGGTTCCGGCGAGACACTTGCCTGCGGCACAGGCGCCTGCGCAGTTACGGTAGCTTCCATCCTCAATGACAAGGTTGACGGCGAAGAAACCGGTTACTGTACAGCTTCTTGGCGGAGACTTAAACATCTCCTGGGAAAGAGACGAAAATCTCGTATACATGACCGGTCCGGCAACGACTGTGTTTGACGGGGAGATTGATCTTGGGTTTTTAGGTGAATAAATAAATGGAAATGGAGGGAGCTTTTGGGAGCTCCCTCCATTTCCATAACTGCCTCTTTTAATTTCAAAATAATTCCGGTTCATTTTCTATCAAATCTTCTGCAAGATATTTTGCATCCATATTTTCTATTCCATAGCCGTCATTTAAAATCTGCTCAGATAGTCTACTGGAATAATAAATATCAAGTGCCTTTCGCAAATCTATTCCTTTCATTTTCGAAAGTGTATCGATGATATCATTTTCCAAATTCTGCTTATAAACTTCTTCAAGTTGCTTTTTATCTACCATTACTTTTCACCTCATATGCCTTTTGGAAAGTAAGAAGGCAATCCAACGCCTCCTGCTTTACAATACATATTTGATTATTCATTTTGTAATATCTTAATTCATTCAAAACTTTTTCTTTTATTCCACAATCCTCTAAAATACATATCTACGGTTTTTGAACACATCATCATCCGCAACATTTCCAATGACAATATCATACTCTGCATTTAACGGCTGTCCTTTTCTGCAGCCACATACAAAATCAAGCCATTTCTCATTTTTCTTTTTCAAAAGACAATACTCTAAAGCCACTCCATTCTTCAGACAACTCATAAACATTAACTATCGCAGTTTTTTTCTGTCGCATACCTTTTTCGAACTGCCCATTTCTTTGCCTGATTTTCGAATGTCGTAATATAAAATCCTCTGCCAAAATCCAAATACTTTTTTTGAATGAACTACATCTGGATTTTTTATAATTTCTGTTGATCCATGATATACAATCATACATTGACACCTTTTTCTTTCACAAAAATCTGTAATGTCTTCCACCAAATATTCTTTTCCCTGTGTATGAAGCACATCATAACATTTAATAATGTAATCATCTAAAAATCCCTGTTGAATTTAATATTTTATATACTTTGGCCGGAGACATCTTCCATTTATCTGCGAGACTGTATATCATAAATATTGAAAAGCTTAATTTTTTTTATTACACATATGCATTCCTCCTTTTGCACGTTCTGATAAAACGGAAGAATTCTTCCTCACTTCTACATATTTTTTTCCTCCTGAATATCAATAATAGAAAAGACTCTGTCATACCGAGATCCAAATCTGCAGACCAACGGATGAATTTTTTCTCTTCTTTCATTGCATTGGTCAACATCTTATCACCTCTCATTCTCTATTGTTTTACTGCCGTTTTCTTTATTATAACCTGAATATTTCTCCCCTACAATATAAAAGAGGGAAAATCCAATCTGCAAGAAATACAAGCATTTCTCAGAAAAGATTTTCCCCAGTTATAGTTTGTTTGTCTTAATTTATTTCTTTTTATTTTGCGGTTACAATGGAATAGAAGAAGCTCTGACGAGCTCCCTCCTGACATATTATACCTCTGTTATATTTCTGTATCTCCCCTGCAAAGCGTCTCAGTTCTCCGGACATTTTGCGGTAGATATCTTTGTAGTGTGACTTGGGGGATACCTGTTTAATATTTAATTCGCCGCTTTTCTCATTGAATATTGCACCCAGGCGGTATCGGTTCCTGTACATGAGCAAGCCATTCGCCTCTTCCAGAATCTGTTTTTTGCAAGCAGTGAATCTGTTCTTCTGCAGAAAATTACAAATGTAAAGTATATTGGCTGTTTTTCCTCTTCTTTTCCAATATTATCCCTCCAGAATTCCCCGAAAAAAATCATTCAGCTGTTTTGTATGTTCGTCTTTCAAGGTTTCTGTTTCGATCACGGACAATATATGGACTTCTGAGGCCTCCGCTTTTTTATAAAAAACAGCATTTCCCTGATCTGAAAAATCGAATTCCCGCTCTTTTTCATAGCCATCCGCTACACAGGATTTCTTTATATTTTCTTTTTACATGGTCATCTTCTTCATATGGATATATACTTGCACAGGTCCGTGGTAAAACCTTCAGCTCATTCGGCCAGACATAATAATGATCCTGACCCACAAAACTGAATGGCTTCCAGACTTTATCCCTGCCTGCGTAATATCGGAAACTTCTGGTGATAGGTCAGCATATAATAACTCCATGTAACTACATAGCCAATCAAAATCACCCATTAATGCAGACCGTAGAATAGCTGTTTTTATTCCGCTTTTTAGATTTAAACTTTGGGAAACCTGTTTTCGGCTGTTTGAAAAAATTCTGAAATGCCGTATCAAGATGTCTAAGCGATTGTTGTAATGCAATACTATCTGCTTCCTTTAAAAATCCGTATTCTTCTGTTTTCTTCATTGCAGCCATTTCTTTTGCACAAATAGTATATGTTACGTTTGTCTTGTTCTCCTCGTACTGCCGGATCTTTCTATCAAGCCAATGATTATTCCTCCTGCCAGAGTTCCCAGAGTCCATCCGGGAATTGCCACACACATGGCTCCGTAATTGTAAAATACGCTGAC